>Ga0256380_1000030_pt1 | contig 17010 bp, 20 predicted proteins | sample LS1230viralmetaG_FD_189071 | JGI IMG/M metagenome (GOLD analysis project Ga0256380, IMG submission 189071) | Seawater viral communities from deep brine pools at the bottom of the Mediterranean Sea - LS1 2300m | ecosystem: Environmental > Aquatic > Marine > Bathypelagic | place: Mediterranean Sea... | reverse complement strand
AGCCCAGGATATCGCTCATACCGTGCATCCCGCGTTCGATGAGGCCACACACACGGTTGATCTGATGGAGTTGGTGTGATCCACCTCGCTACCCGAAAACTCGGTGACGACCTCGAGATCATCTACCAGGCAGATGAACCTGTCGCTATTACCTGCACAAGGACGGTCATCGGCGTTTCCTTCCCTGATTCCTCCAATTTCCAGGGTTACGGCTATGCCTGTGTCGCAGCAGAGCAGGCGTTTTCCGGCTACGAAAAAGACTCTATCCCGGAAAGGCAGATCATCATTATCGATGAAGCTGACTCCCCCTCGGCATCAGGACTGTTTTTGGAGGTCGTCAATCTGAAGGATCGATATCAATGCCAGACAACCTTCTGCCCGAACAGCCCCAAGACACTGGCCGATACCTTGATGAGATACGATGGACTGTCTTACTATTCAAAAGATAAAATCGATGAAAAAGAGAAGTGGCCGCATTTCGTCTCCCTGCTGACTACCTGTGGCGTCAGGGACGAGCATATCGAGTCCGTGGATACGATGAGAGCTGACCTGGACCACGAACTGTCCAGGGAACTCCAGTATCCCGAGTCGGGTCCCGTCCTGGGAAGAAACAGAGAGACAAAAAGAGGATTCGCTATCCTTCAGTCAGGTGATAACTTCAAGACTCCCAGGGCTTCACAGGGCATCATGCAGGCCGACGAGCAAATTCTTATCGCCCTCTGGCTTGCGACTCACGGCCTTAAAAACTCCCAGACACACTACGTTTACGACAATACCGAAGAGAAAAGGACGGGGGCGAGTGGGTATTGACCCTCAAAAACCTCTACGATAGACTTGATTTCGGGACCCTGGATATCCCGGAAAAATCCAAGACAGCCCTGCTCGATCTCGCACTCTACCTGAAAGCCTGCAACCGATGCGAGTGGAAAGGCGTCAGAGATCCAGACGGCGAAGAATATATGATGTGTCCCCTCTGTCACGGTGAAGTCACGACCGATGCAGAAGGACAGAAAATATTTCGTGACCAACTCGGACCCGTATGGGATCAGGTCCTTAAAGTCCTTGAGAAGGAGAATTTAATTGTCTGAGCATATTGTCCTGTTTTCGGGCGGCAAGGATTCTACTGCAATGGCGCTTCGGCTCAGAGAAATTGAACCTCGTGATTATACTTACCTGATCACCCCCACGGGCAATGAACTTCCTGAAATGGTGGATCACTGGAAAAGAATTGCGGAGATGCTGGAAACACCCCTGACAGTCATTTCCAGAAAGAGTCTTCAAGGCATCATCCGCGACAACAACATGATTCCGAACTTCAGGGCAAGATTCTGCACGCGCATCCTGAAACTTGAACCGTTCAAGGCGTATTTACTCAAGAACATGCCTGCGGTGGGGTATGTTGGTCTTCGGGCAGACGAGGCAGAACGAGAAGGAGTGAGTTACCAGGAGGAAGAGATTCAGCAAGGCCTGACGCAGAGATTCCCTCTCTCGGAGTGGGGATGGGGCATAAGGGACGTGATGGGATACCTGAACGGTAAGGGTGTAAGCATCCCTCGCAGAACGGACTGCGCCCTGTGTTTTTTCCAGAGAATCGGGGAGTGGTGGAATATGTGGCGGGATCACCCAGACTATTTTCAGGAAGGGATAGACATAGAAGAGTCAATGGGTTACACGTTCAGGACGCCCGGCAAGGATACTTGGCCCATAGAACTCAAGAATATGAGGCGTGCTTTTGACGAAGGATATGTACCCCAAGGGGCATCCACGCAGGATGATCTTTTTGAAGAAAAGGACAGAATCGCGGAGGCGAAATGCAGAATGTGTAGTATTTAACCCTTGACAAATCAATAGACTTAGCTTAATCTTTGTCTCAAATCTTCCCTCCTAGAGATTTTTCCGAGATAGAACAGGTGTGCGGACTTTGTTCGCCGCCTGTTTTTTGTTGTACCCGGTCGTGTGGGACCATTGAGGGCCGCACCCCTCATACTTCTGCATGGCCGGGTTTTTCTTTTGGGGGTATATGGCAGAGGCCGTCGAGCAGCTTCAACAGGCACCTACGTTCGCCAAGCCTGTCCCGGTCGATTTCGACGAGGAGCAAGGGAAGGCTATTGCTGCGAACGCGGTCAAGAGACATACAGCCGGTGTCACAGCGAGACGTAACTTTGCCGGCAGGCATCTAGTCTATGATCAGCAGTTCAGGGGGAAAGTAGAAGAATTCTCCCTCAGGGACGGTCCTTGGCCTGGGTCGTCCCATTTGCACGTACCTATGCCCTACTGGCTCGTGGACGCGATCCAGGCAAGACTCGTACACGGTATCTGGTCTCAGAACCCTTTGGTGCAGGGTGTCTGGCAGGAAAACGATGATCGCGAGAAGGCAACTGACGCGGCAGCTCTGATTGAGTGGAACTTACAGCCCAAGCGCATGAACGCCCACGAGATGTGGGCCAGGGCATCGAAGATACGGCTCATACACGGTGTTGGTGTGTTGGGCCTTTTCTATGTCCACGATAAATATTCCTACCGGGTCTCCGGTCGCGAGAAGATCCAATACAACCCTAGCGGGACCCCGATAGTGGACGATGAGGGGTACGCTGTTATCCGTCCAGGCACCGACGTTGTAGAGGGAACCTACTACCGGGGTCCAACTCTTTACCCCTATGAGTGGGACGACATCGTTGCACCAATAGGCTGCATGAATCTTCAGCCCCGCAGATTGAAAAACCCTGGCGGCGCTCAGTGGGTTATCTGCCGCCAGTATGAAGACTATTTGTCGATGAAAAAGAAGTCTATCGGAGATGACGCCGAGGAGCAGGCCCCGATTTATCCGAATATGTTTACCGGGGAGAAAGACCACGAATGGTGGATGGACAACGTCCCCGATCAGCTCAGGACCTCTGACGGCGACTCTGGGTCGGAAGAAAGAGTCGGACAGCACGATGTTATCGAGGGAGCCAACAGGTCCCAGGCCCATACCGGAACCACTACCGAGGACGAAGACACGATCCCCGACAACCCGGAGTTCCAGATCCTGGTTGACTACAGCGTCTTGACAGATCCCGAGTCCAAAGAAGACGTGGAGATGGTCTCGTTCATCTGTAAGAACCCGGAGGTGCATCTCGGGTCCTATCTGCTCTCCGATATCCTATGGACCGGAGAAAGGCCCCTGATCGACCTGCATTACCAGATGATCTCCAACAGGTTCTACTCTCTGGGTGTCTGCGAGATCGCAGAACACCTCTCCGATGAACTGGACACTATACACAACATGAGAGTGGACGTTGGATTCGCGACGAACATGCCGTTCTACTTCGTAAGATCCGCGTCAAACATTAACGCGAATAACATTGTCCTTAAGCCCCTCAAGCTCATCCACGTTGATAATCCAAACGAGGTCGTGGCTGGTGGAGGCAGGATGAACGTGACCTCCTTCTACCACGCAGAAGAGAATCTACTCCTGTCAATTATCGAAAGAGTCATGGGTGTCACCGACCTGTTCCTGGGTATGTCGCCGACACGCGGAGCGTCTGCCAGGCACGCAACGGGATTCTTGGGTCAGCAGCAGGAAGCAGAAGCCAGGATGGCTCAACCGATGGCCCAGGACGCGAAATCGTTTTCGGATATGTGCCGGATGATCTACGCGATGGAAGTCGCTTACGGACCCGCCGAGAGGTCGTTTCGGCTCGAGGGTGAGGATTCTTCGATCCAGAAGACCGGCCTTACGAGAGACGACCTCTGGTTCCGGGGCCAATATGATTTTAAACTCGGCGCGAACGTGGGAATGTTCTCTCAGCAATTCAGGTATCAAAAAGCGAATATGGCCTATAACATCGGACTCCAGAACCCATTAGTCACACAGGACATGGGGCGCATATGGGAACTGACAGCGGAAGTCTACCGCGCGATGGGATACAGAGAAGGAGAGATCGAGACGTTTATCGGGCCGAAACGTGCGGTCTCTGCTGGAATTCCCAAAGACCAGGACGAAGAGAACGCACAGATGGTGGAGTTCATTCACGGTGCGAACCAGCCTGCTCCGGTCAATCCCGCAGACAATGACCAACTGCATCTCCAAAAAGTGCAGGAATTCTTGCAGTCGGACATTTATACAAGCCTGGGGCGTCCGAACGAACCAGGTTTCTGGCAGCACATTCTACTTCATAATCAGCAGATACAGGCCAAGCAGCAACAGCAGCAGCTTCAGCAGCAGGCGAACCAGCAACAGCAACAACAGCAACAACAGCAGCCCGGCACCGGACAGGGAGCCTCGCCAGAGAACCGAGCGGCAGGACAACTCCAGAACGTCCCATCGGCAGGAGGGGCGGCAAACTTCGCGGACACCTACTCACAGCAAACGAACAACGGGGGAGTACAGCCCCCTAGCTTCGGATGAGCCTACGCCAGGATTTGTCTGCCGATCAGAAGGACTTCCTGATCGAGTTTTACTCGAATCCGGGCTGGGCGTTTGTTCATAACAAGATCCTGACACTCGAACTCGAACACACCGACCTCGTGGTAGCGGCAACCAGGGACAAGGACGGAGACCCCAGATACGAAGTCGGCAGACTCGATGGCATCAGCAAGATCATCAAGCTTCTCGAGGGTATAAAGGACGATGCCACGTCTACATAATCTAGGTAACGGCAGAGATGAAGTCGTCATCAAGAACCGTCTGAATTCAGCGAAGAACTTTTTCTTTGTCGAAATCATGACAGGAAAAAAGCCGCTCGTGATTCAGCGCGGGATGTCACCGGCGATGCTGCTCACAGCATCGGACGAGTGCATGAAACGCGCAGAAATCCAGAACAGGAAGAGCAACAAACAGGACAGGCTCAAAGCCTTAGCATAAGGGGGGGGTGAGATCCAGAATGCCCAAGGGTAAGAAAATGTCATACGACGGTGGGGGGTCTAATAGTGGCAGCGGAAAGAAGACGACGACGTCCGGCAACCCCACAAAAGCAAGCAAGAAGAAGGGAACTGGCGGGTCCGGTACGAAACTGTGGTAAACCTCATCCATAGGATGTAAAACAATGGCAGAAGAAACTGAGGGCGTAAAAAGCGAAATACAGCCGGGTGATGAGTCAGACTCCACTGTAAAAGCATCCGACGAAACGGCAACGCCCGAGCCGGAAGACGAGGTAAGATTTCGCCTGGTCGAATCTCAGGACGATCCAGCAGCAGCAAAGATCCCGAGGGAGAGACTGAACGAGGTCCTTGCCAAGCAGCACGCAGCAGAAACACGAGTAGCAGAACTCGAGAGGCACATACGCAGTGCTAGAGAACCGGATAATACTGAAGCAAAACTCAGGCGTCCGTTCGGGGAAGGCGAAGAAGGAGACGCTGCACTCGAGGCAGTAAAAGAGGTATCGACCCACACGGCGAATCAGATCCTCGAGAATCGTATCGTGGAACTGGAATCGAGACTTGAGGCCAGGGTCGATGCAAAGCTTGGTGGGGTCGCTGCGTCTTTGCAATCATCGGAAGAACTTGCCCAGATGAAGTCGCAGGGTCTTATCGATGACGCGGCAGAAAAGGAGATCTCGAAAAGGATGGGTGCGATGATCGCCAACAACCCCGAGTGGGGCAAGGCGGGTAATCAGCACCACCTCTTGAACGAGGTCTACGTTGGTATGCAGAGGGGTGGCGAGATTAAACCCCAGGTCATCAAGCCGGGGATCGGCGGTAACTCTCCGATGCAACCTGGAACATCTGGACCCGCGTTTGGGTCATCAGGACAGGTATCGCAACAGGAAGTTGACGCTGAACTTCGGAACACTCAGAAAGTTTTCAGGAATCTTCAGGGATTGTCCATTGAGAAGCTGAGAGAACTTGATGGAGGCATGACAAAGCAGTCCCTGGAGCAGAGACAGCAGACACAGCAGGCATCGCCTAGTCGCGGTTCGGTCGCCTATACGCACACAAGGGGGTAGGTCATGGAGCAGAAAAAGAAAACAGGACGGCCTACCAACGAAGAGGCGAAGGTGAAGGAGTTGACACCTGCGGCTGAGTGGGCGCACGAACACGCACCCGTCGAGGACGGCAAGAGTAAATGTCCCTGGTGCGGGTGGAAATACACGTTCGACGAGGAAGGCGACAAGTCTAAACAGGCGATGATTGGTCATTTCATCAGGAAGCACGAGACGGCTCTTCAGTTCGCCTACCTCCAACCTGAACTCGGGTTTGATGCTTACAGCATTATGCTCAATAAAAAGGAGAACGGGGAAAGCGTTGTTGACCCAGAAGAGGGAGAGTTTGAGGTCACGGACTATTTTTATGAGGACCGAGACGACATCCTCTACATCCCCGCAGACATCAAGGCGAGAGCGAAGTCCAAGGGGTCTGAACTCTATTGGGTAGCAGAAAGAAACATCGACCGCTACAAGGACATGGGGATGACTTTTGTTCCCAGGCCCGTGGATGAGAGGACTCGACAGCAGAGATCAACCGAGGATTCTCATTTGAAGGCGCGGGAGATGGTTTGTATGGAAATCCCTGCGAAACTCGTCAGAAAAAGAAAAGAACACAAGCGCAGACTTATTGAGGCGCAGGGGGATAATGTTGGACGGATGGAAGATATCTCGATCCAAAGTGATGCCGGAGAGAGAGTCTACGATCATTTTATTTCCCGCGGCCTGTCTCACGACAACGCGATGCGTCGGGCAAGGGCGGCAGAAAAAGGAGAACGCATGAATATCGACCTGCCCGGTCGCGGCGAGAATCATGTAGAACACAAACGATAGGGAGGTGAGAAAACTTGGCGAATCCAAATATACCTTTCGGGTTTAAGCCTACGCCCTTGGTTCGGGCGAGACCGTATGGACGTGACGGTGACTCTTCTACGGCGATCTTCAAGATGGACGTCGTGCAGTTGGACAATGACGGCAAGATCAATGCCGCCGCGGCAGGGAATACCGTCCTGATCGGGTCCGCTATCGGATTCCTGACGGGATCTGCCGCAGGTACGACCCCAGTGGCAGATCACCCAATGCAGGAATTCCTGGCGCAGGATGACGGTGTCGGCACAACTTTCGCCGCAACCCACATCGGGACGAACTGTGACCACATCGCCACCGCGGGAGAGATCAAACTCCTTCTCGGCAGGCACGAGATCGATATCTCTACCACGGTTGCCACGACGGCAGGATTCCAGTTGCTCCAGTTCATTTCCAGTGCGGAGCAATCGGTCGGAGCGAACTCGATTCTTCGGGTAGTGTGCAACGAACACGTACTGAGAACCGGCACCGGTATATAATAATCCAAATCGAAAGAGAGGTGAAATCACTTGGCACTTGCTCTCACTCAAAACTTCCCGAACGATACCACGACACGTGGTATCCACATGACTGTCTATCAGGCATGGACGCAGCGGGAACCGATTGGGAGGTCGCAGATCTTTAATGTCTACGACTCCAGTCAGTACCGCGAACATGCCCTGACCTTCGGCGGTCTCGGGACGTTTGACACGAAAGCCGAGGGAGAGGCTGTCAACTACGACGCCCCGAACGAGGGGTTCCTGACGACCTTCACGCACACAAATCGTGCGAAGGGTATCAGGATCTCCGAGGAGCAGTGGTCTGACGATCTCTACAACATCATGGACGACTCACCTGCCGAACTTGGACGCATGGCATACGCGACCGAGGAAACGACACTGGCGAACCATTTCAACAACGGGTTCGACAGTGGCTACACCGGCGGTGACGGGGTGGAACTGTTCTCCTCGGCTCATGTACGCGAGAACGGGGAAACCTACAAGAACGAACTGACGAACCCGGCGAACCTGTCCGTGGCATCCCTGGAACAGATGCTGATCGATTTCCGCAACCAGAGAGATGGCGGCGGAAAGCGACTCCAGATCCAGCCCAGGGTATTGCTCGTACCGCCGGATCTTCAGTGGACAGCTTCAAAACTCCTTGGGTCCTCACAGGACCCAGAGTCGGAGCTGAACGCGATCAACCCCCTGAACGACCTGGGGTTGAAGCTCGTTGTTTGGGATTATCTGACAAACAACAACAGTTGGGGAATACTCGCAGCGAAAGAGAATCACAAGTTAAGCGTGTATGACCGCAAGGCGTTCACGACCGCCGATATCTTCGACTTCGACACCGGCGACATCAAGTTCAAGGGTTGGTACCGTCAGTCTTCAGGATGGGCCGATCCTCGAGGCGTCTTCTTCACGGAAGGGGCATAGGGAGTAGAACTTCGGGGCCGTGTACCATTGCGGTCATTGAGGGGGCCGAGTAGCCTCGGCCAAAGGCCCCTACTTCTTTTTAAGGAGGTATAAAGTTGGCAAATCTGACTTACGCAAGAGGTAGATGGGTAAACCTCGACAAACCTGGGGGACAAGTCTTTTTCGTGGCTGGCGGAACGCAGCCGTTCCAGGGATCTGGGGCGGACGGGTCCGACTCCAACGACGGAGACAAGGTCGAACATCCCCTCAAAACGATTCAGCAGGGCCTGGACAACTGTGTCGGCGGGAGAGGCGATACGGTGGTTCTCCTGCCTGGGGGGGTAACGATCACTGCCGCACTGACGATGATTTATGCGGATGTGACTCTGACCGGATACACGGAAACAGGTCCGCTGACACGCAACCCATCAGTCATCACCTGCGCGACAGACTCCGTGGAAATGATTTCGATTGATGCCGCGAACGTGACGGTGGAGAATCTGACGCTCGACCATAACACCACTACGGCGAACATCGACCTGATTGACATCGGGGATGCAACGGTTTCAACTGACTTCGTACTCAGGAACCTGTTCTTGGATATGGAGGGTTCCGCAACGAACACGGATGGCATCAACGTGTCGGCAGATACTGTGTCCACTAACGGCCTGATTGAGGGTTGCAGGATTCACGACTACGACCAGGACGGCATTGTTATCGGTGCAGGCAACGACGAAATCACTGTCAGGAACTGCTGGATCTATGATGGCGTGTCGGCAAACCAAGGCCAGTATGCCATCAGCAATGCGGGTGATGGATGTCTGTTTGAAAACCTGAAGATTCAGACAGACGGCACGGCGGGTGTCTATCAGAATGGCACGCTCAATATGTGCATTAACTCCAACATCTGGGTGACCGGCGCAAACACTATCTGCATTCTAATGGCCGCCTCTGCGACTACGTCGTCTTCAGGGAACTATTTGACGGCAGTAGCCGCAGGAAACCTCTGCGACTACACAACCGACAACACGTCGCCGTCTGCTGATGCCAACATTTCAGGTATATTCGCCGCAACGCCAGGCGCAGCGGTATTTGATGATGTAACTGTCGCAGGCTCCTGATGTCACTTACATTCGACGCGCTTGCCTATCTGCACACACAGGAAGGCAGCGTAAAGTCATTGCGTAAGGCATACCTGGAAAAGCACCCAGATGAACAGTATGCCCTCAAGGAAGGAGAAGAGGCCACAAGGAAGGTGGCCGATCTCGTAGACGCGGGTGCAAGGTGGTCTGCTGCGGTTTACGCGGTGTCAAGGGGTGAGGCCCTGAAAGTCGTCAAGGGCGGCTCAAAGAAAACGTCCGCAAAGAAGCCGAAACTCAAGGTGGCGAAGAAATGAAGGTGATGCTTCGGGTACCGACTCGAGGACATCCCCACGTGGCGTCGGCGGCGGCATTGTCGTGGCTTCAAAAGAACACTGATTGGGACGCGGATTGGCATCAGAATAAGTTTTGCGTGGCCCTTGCCCGGAACGAGATAGTGGCAGAGGCCAGAAAAAAACAACCCGACTTCCTGATCATGTTTGACGATGATGTCGCACCACCGCACTCCGTCCTGGAACTTCCAAAAAGAAACAAGCCCGTAATCGTGGGTCCGGTTCTGACGTGGAAGTTCGGGCGCTTCTTCTTTACCTGTCACGAGCTGAACGAAGATGAAGAGTTCTTGTCCATCGACAAGTTTTTGCCGGAGCCGATGGAGATCTACGCGGCAGGCGCGGCCCTGATGTGTATTCGCAAGGACGTGTTCAATCTTGAGGGGCCGCTGTTTGAACTGAGACTCAATCCCGACGGCACGTTACTGCCGTTCGGAGGCGAGGACATAAATTTCTGCTGCAAGATGCAAGAGAGAGGTGTTCCGATCTATGCGGATTCAGCCTGCATGGCGGAACATCTGACAGAGGTAGAATCACTCAAGACCGTGAACGAGGCAAACAGGTATGCAAGTTCTGATTCCTACTCTCGGATGTCATCGTGCTTTGTCGTTAACACTCGAGAGTTACCGTTTGACCTCCCCAAAGATGCGTATATGCGTCGTCGCCGCGAACGCCTCGGACGAATTGAGGGCGTTACTCAAGCGGTTCAAGGTAGACCCGCTGTACTTGCCGGATAACCTTGGATTCCCTGGTAACGTAAACGCGGGACTCGATCACTTCGGGGACGATGATCATACGATCATCTCTAATGATGATGTTGTGATGCTGACGCCTGGATGGAAGGATGTTGTAGATGAAAACATCCGGGGCAAGGGTGTTGCGGCTATTGGAGCGGTCTCAAACTACGTTTTAGGGCATCAACTCTTCACAGCACCGGGACCCAGGTTGGGGGTGGTAGAGACCTTGTCCTGGTTCTGGATCGCGGTCTCGAAGTTTGGACTGAAGAAAGTTGGCAGACTCGATGAAGAGTTCGGCCTTGGCCTGTCGGACGACTTGGATTGGTCGCTTCGGGCGAAGGAAAAAGGAATGAAACTCCTGCTTGACAGGAGGTTGTTTGTATGGCATTGGGGATCTCAGACGATCAAGGACTTGGCGAACTATCATCAGTTGGACAGGGAGAACAAGGAGTTGTTGAAGAAGAAACACCCCGACACCCTGATACCGACTTACGGATAGTTCTCGTTGCGGGTATGCACCGGTCAGGCACGTCCTGGCTGGCGCGGACATTGAATCTCTGCGGTGCCGATATCGGTAGCCGGGCAGGGTGGGGTGAGCCGGACAACCCTCACGGGTTCTGGGAGGACAGGTATGTCCTCGCCCTGAACGAACAGATCCTGGAAAGCTACGACTCCTCCTGGGATCATCCTCCTTCCTCTGTAAATATCACACTGGAACTGACCCTCGCAGTTAAGCGGGAAATCCTTAAGGGATTTACCGAAGACCTGATATTGTTCAAGGACCCCAGGATCAGTTTTACCTGGCCGATTTTTAAGAACTCCTTCCCATCAGCAGAACTCGTCGCCCCAATACGGCATCCGATGGCTGTCGTACGATCCCTCGAGAAAAGAAACGGGTTTGAACCGACATACACCCTTAAGCTCTGGGAAAGATACAACCGGTGCCTGGTATCGTTCGGGGCGGAGTTCGTGGAATTCCCGACCGGATTCGGCCTGGACGCATTAGTGGAAGATCTGGAACTTGAGGTGACAACAGAAGCGAATATGAATTTTGACGAAGACGCAGTACATCACGAGAAGGAAAACGCGCCTGATCATTATCAGGAACTCTACAACCACATCATAGACGGCATAAGGGAGTGATTTAGATGGCCGCACCCACACCAACCACTTATAGCAGAACTGTCGGCCACTACGGGTTCCTCTCCTGGAACGCCGTTTGGGCCAATACGGATAACCTGACAACTTCTGTCCTGGTGGATTTGTCAGCTGAGAACTATACAAACCTGGTCACGGTCCAGAGAATCAAGTGGATCGTCACGGCAGGAATTGAGTTCACGCTCCTCTGGGATGCAACGTCAAACGAGCATATCCTGTCCTCCGTGCTTGCACCTACGGAGCAGCAGGATATCGACTTTACCTGGAACGGTCTCGACGGTGTCGTAAAGACAGCAGCCGGGTCAACGGGAGACCTGGTGCTGACCACGACTTCTGCTGCGTCAGCAGACGAGATCAGTCTCTACGTCTGGTATCGCGTGGACTGAGAAAGTAAAACGCACCCCAAGGAGAAATACAATGGCTACAGGTCGAAAACCGGCAAAGCGGACAACAAAGAAAACTGCCAGAACAGGTATTGCTGGACTAAGTACGGGTGAAGGTTCTAGCCCAACCACCCCCTTTAGAAAAGCCATGAGGCGCAGAACCGGTGCGGCGATTTCGCCGGCAGAACTGACGGATAAAGCTATAAGGCGTCTTACCGGTGCGGCCTTGACGTCAGAGGAATCAAGACTCTTAGGCGGGTTAAGGGCGAAGGCGAAGGTTTGGGCGAAGGCGAAGAAGGCGAAAAAAAGGAAGTAATGGAACGAAGGCGGTGGGTCAATGAGTAAAACTTTAGGAGTTTGCGTCAACGAGGCCCTGATCACTATTGGGGACCCGGAAGTTACGGCGTTTACGTCTACTAACATCCTTCAGCAGACTCTGATCGATGAGGCGAACGACACCGTAGACGAGATACTCGAGGCCGCAAGATACAGGTGGGGCCTGCACAGAGACTCTTTCACAACGGACGCTAAGATCACCTCAGGCGAGGCGAACGTCACGAACGGGTCTACTACGGTGACCTCCGTGACATCTGCTGGCGTAGGCGCCCAGAACTTCACGGGGGCCGCTGCGGGAGACTACTTCCGAGTCAGCTCGGATAACACGTCGTATGAGATCGCGTCGGTAGACGTCTCATCCGATCCGCACACTGTGACTTTAGCGGACAACTTTTTGGGAACCACTGTAACGAGCGGGACCGGATACACGATCCTGAAGGACGTCTATTCGATCTCTGTGACCAACCTGGATGAGATCGTGATTGCGACATACGGTGAGTCCCAGGCTGGAATCGGGGGCGACAGGTTGAAGATTGTGCATCCCAGGGAATTGATCAACCTGTCGGGTGGAGATCTTCACAGGTGGACGGGTGGTAAACCCAGGTATATGGCAGAGTTCTCAGTCGATTCGTCCGATGTCCCACGCATCCTGCTCTGGCCTTTCCCTGACTCTCAGTATCTGATCGACTTGTGGTATACGATCAAATACTCCAACACGACGTTCGGTACGAATATGTTTGGCGGTGACGCCCCGAAGGTCGCATACGATGCGGTCTCTTGCAGACTCAAGTGGAGAGCCTGTATCTATGACGAGAACTATCGCGAAGCAGATCTCTGGAACCAGAGGTATGAGAGGGCAAGACTTCAACTCCTACAGAGAGAAAACAGAGATCACCGGGACGAGCAGGCCATGACGGTGGAGTCTTACCGCAGAAGCACGATCATGCTCAGACGGCGAGGGGTCGAGGTCCGTAGTCAAATCGCGTTCGATAGAATAGGTGGCGGATAATGCCCTGGCACGAAGAGTCACACTACCAGTTTTCGGAAGGAATCTATCGGACGACGTCTACTATCGATCCGAAGTTCCCTGCGGGTGCCTTGCACACAGCCACCAACATGGTCTACTACCGGGAATCCGATAACCCCCAGACGATGAGGGGAGCAACCCGGCTTGGTGCCGTAAACGCCCTCGGGGGTGTCGTCACGGGCCTATTCGACTACAACAACGGAGACAAGCTCCTTGGGACATCGTCTGACGGCAAAATCTATCAATACGGAACGTCGTGGGCGGTAGTCTCAGGGGCCAGGGCGACCGGCAACAGCACCACAGCCACAGCCCGGTGGTCCGGGACGATGTTCTTTGGTGCAAGCCAGGCTAAAAACCTGCTCATCCTGTGTAATGGCATTGACAGACCGGTGATGTATGACACAACGAGCGGAGCGGTCAACCTGGCTGGTACTGCCCCTCCAGCCACCGGTAACTTTCCTGTCGTATGGCAGGGTAGGGTCTGGATGGCAAGCGGATCTACCCTTTTTGCCAGCAAGTCAGATGACGCAGAGGATTGGTCTGTGGCAGGAGGAGGGTTTTCGATCAATGTCGCGAGAGGACACGATGGAGATATTACCGGCCTGTTCCCCTTCGGAAACAACCTGTTCGTCTTCAAGCGATCAACTACTTACCGAATTGCGCCAACTGCTTCTTTCACGGTTGTCAACGTCAAAAATGTATCGTCCACCGTTGGGTGTGTTTCCCATAGAACCATCAAGGAGATCGGACCTGAGGGCGGATCATATCTGACGTTCATGTCCGAACACGGGATTGCCGCCGCTGTGCCGGTCGTGTCAGCGATTGGATTTGAGGCGAAGAACATCTCGAGATCGATCAAGCCGATATTGGACAAGAAGAACACCGCCAGGTTAGATGTCGCTTGGGGCATCGCCAACCTGGACCGGCTGGAATACTCTGCTTATTATCCGACCGCCTCTGCGACAACACCCTCAGAGGGCGTGATCGGCAACTGGGCCAGGCCAAGAAAGCCACCGAGGTGGACAACTCACAACAAAACGAATCTTACGGCAGGAGTCATCTTCGTAGAGAACAATACTGATTACAATCAGTATGTCGGCAACAATTCAGGGTCTGTCTACAAGATGCATGTCACCTCTGCCTCCGATTGGGACGGGGCAGCGATTTCCGGCATCATTCACACGAAACACTTCACGCAGGGAAGGCCGAACCATATGAAAAAGTATGGTTGGGTCTTTGCGGCGGTGCAGACAGAGGCGGAATACGATGTTGTGGTGAGGTTGAATTTGCTCCGCAGGGGATTACCGCAACACTCCGGGAATTCGTCCTCCTTGACCATTACGGGTGGCGGTGGTGGATGGGGTGTGGGTGGATGGGGTGTGGAGCAGTGGGGCGGACAGGGTCACGCAGGAGAGAGAATCCGTCTGGCGTCAGCTTGCCGAGGCAACGGCCTGCGTATCCTGGTCGAGTCTTCGAGATGGTTTGTCCTTCAGGGCTTGACGATTGGATCGTCAATGAGATCAGATAGGATCGCCGCATAAAAGGAGGAGTAGATGAGTACCGCGATTAAAGACTCTATGACCGATAACTCGGTAAAAGACGATACCGGGGATGTGATCAACGGGTCAGAGGTCGATGCCAACCCCAACGCGATCGCTGATATCTTGGACGGCACGACCGCAACGGACCTCGGGGGTGCCGGGGCTGTTGACTTTTTAGCTGCCAGAATTATTGATCTGGGCAACGCTGCGGGATCTGTTCAGACCAACCTGGTGATTGAATGGGACCCGGCAGACGGCAATCAGATGACGGACAACGCATCCGGGATAGGCGTTGCGTTCAAGATGCCGGATGATGCAGACAACCAGGACACGTTCGCTTCTATAAATGCGATGTGTGTTTCGGACGCGACCACTGCGGAAGAGGGTGAGTTAGCACTGTCTGTTGTTAAGGCAGGAACACTCACGGAGACGGTTACCCTGTCTAGTGCGGCCTTTGCTCCTGTGACCACAGATCATGTGTCTCTCGGAACATCCGCACTTAACTTCTCTGACCTGTTCCTCGACTCTGGTGCTGTCATCAACTTTGACGGTGGCAATGTTACTGTAACTCATGCTTCTGGGGCGCTCACAAACTCTGGGACATTGACCAACACTGGTCTGGTTACGGCAACGGCTGGTATTACATCAGGCAGCGCCATAAAAAGTGACACTGACAGCACAGACGACTTAGGTACTACTAGCGTGAGGTGGGCCAATATCTACACAGATAACATTGGAGATACTGGTCAGGATCTGACTGTGTTAGCTACTACGGTCAATCTGCCTAGTGGTACCGTTTTAGACTTCAATTCAGCAAATGTCACCGTCACGCACTCTTCAAGTAAGCTCGCACTTGTGGGTGGCCTGGACGTTGGCGTGGACGGAACGGGCCACGATGTCAAGCTGTTCGGCGACACCTCTGGAAAATATCTACTTTGGGATCAGTCGGAAGACCTCGCGGTCCTGCAAGGCTCGTTGGTTGTCGGTCACACTGCGCTGGATGGCATAACAAGTTCAGAGCCGCATATACAGATTCATAACACCGGGAATCCCGCCTTCGGAGCGTTTAGGTGGGCAGACTCGGCATATGGCCCGATTAACTATATGGGCAAATCTCGAAATGGCACCATAGGATCTCACGCGATTGTTGAGGATGGTGACATTCTCGGGGAGATCAAGTTCCTGGGTGATGATGGGGTTGACCTCAACTCGGTAGCTGCGAGTATTGGAGCGGCGGTGGACGGAACCCCCGGGTCAAATGATATGCCGGGGAGGCTGGTCTTCTCCACGACAGCCGATGGCGCGGTGGCACCTACGGAGCGGATGCGGATCGATACTGTGGGGAGAGTTTTAATTGGACACACTGCGTCCCTCCCTGTTTACGGTACTCAATCCCCGCTTCAGATACACGGCAGTTCACCTCTGAGTCTCTCCCGATGGGTCGGCAGCGCAGGTGCACCGTATTTGCAGTTCGCCAAATCCAGAGGAACTTCTCCCGGCTCCTTCACGACAGTTGCAGATGGTGATGAACTCGGAAACATTTCCTTCAGTGCTGCCGATAATACTGATGTGGAGACTACCGCCGCTGTGATACAGGTCAAGTGCACTGGCACTGTTGGTGGAAACCGAATCCCAGGGCAATTTTCGATATGGGTTTCTGATGCTGCCAATCCCAGCGCACTTCAAGAGCGATTCAAAATCATCACCAATGGCGATGCATACACTAACGATGGTACGATCCATAGCCTCTCGGACATATCCTCGAAAAAAGATGTTGCCGATTTCACGGATGGCCTTGCGGTGCTGACTAGGTTGCAGCCCATCAAGTACAAGTTCAATGGCCGATACGGGATGGGGCCGGATGACGGAGTGGAGAGATTGGGATTTTCCGCACAGGCCGTGCAAGGGGTTGCACCTTATCTGGTAAGTGAAACTACACAGAATATCGGCCCACCGTTACCTCCAGAACCAGAAGACGGTCAAGTGCAGGAAACGGCTAACGTGCTAGGGATGAGTCAGACCAAACTCATCCCGATTATGGTCAATGCATTCAAGGAGGTCGAGGCGAGACTCGCAGCACTGGAGGCAGCATGAGCAAGATACCGAGCATAGAGGAGCTGGACGAGAAGATACAGCAGAGAGTGAACGTCCTCGCAGACCATGATCCGCAAATCTGCACGTTGCGAGGTGCGAAGGAGATGCTGCTGGCCCTGCATGATAACGGGCAGGAGT
>Ga0256380_1000029_pt1 | contig 17594 bp, 19 predicted proteins | sample LS1230viralmetaG_FD_189071 | JGI IMG/M metagenome (GOLD analysis project Ga0256380, IMG submission 189071) | Seawater viral communities from deep brine pools at the bottom of the Mediterranean Sea - LS1 2300m | ecosystem: Environmental > Aquatic > Marine > Bathypelagic | place: Mediterranean Sea... | reverse complement strand
AGCATCAAGAGCCAGATCGCGGCCCATAATGAGGCCGTATCCGAAATGTTCTTGAATAGCGGGACGCAATCAGTGACGCGGCACGGGATGACAGTTTCGATAGCGACCACATCATATTGCAAAGCGAAGGTGGGAGTCGATTACGCGACGATTGCCGATTCGTTACGACGCGAAGGTTACTCGGATCTGTTAACCGTTAATCACTCAATGCTCAAGTCGGTTATCAAAGAGCTGGCGAACGACAAAATGAGGCCGCCCAAAACAGTCCGGGAATTGATGGACATTGGCTCGATGACCAAAGTGCGATGCAGAAAGGCACCGACATGATTGATTACGAGAACATATTGGCACGATGCCCGTTGCTTCACGAGACAGCAGGGCTGGACTGGGACCAAGAATATATGGACTCGATTGAGCAGTGCGCCCTTGGCAAAAGAGCCCTGCTAGACGCCGACAACAAAGAAGTGATCCGGCTGTGGCTGCAAGCGTTCGCAGATGGATCGTCCGTAGAGGCTCTTGAACAACACCTGACCTTTACACTGTTGGGGGTGTTGTTGGTGGGGGCCGCTGCTCAGATACAACAGAAACCCAAACAAAAGGAGCCATGTCATGGTAGAAGCGACAGCAATAATTAAGGCCGAGAAGTATGAAATCGTGCAGAAGGGGGCGGGCATTAAAGACGTTCTGGAGCGGAATATGGGTGGAGAGTCCATCAATGCGTTCGACCTTAAGAGGGTGAAAGTGCCAGCAGGCGGCGCAACGGTGTGGATGGTGCCAAGTATTACGGGCGACCAGCCAGAGAAAGTGATCACAGGCGTGATCGTATTTCAGAAGCTCGGCAGACAATACTGGTCGGAGGGCATCGAAGCCGGGGGCGGGGGCTCGCCTCCGGACTGCTTCAGTGACAACTCGATAACGGGGCACGGCGAACCAGGCGGGAGCTGTGCGGATTGTGAGATGTCCCAATGGGGTTCGTCGCCGAGGGGTGGTCGTGGGCAAGCCTGCAGCCAGACGCGACAGTTATTCGTGATCCGTCCGAAGGACATGATGCCGATAATGATCAACGTACCGCCGTCAAGCCTGAACGCGGCGAAGGCATACTTGTTCGGGCTCACATCTGAAAACGTCAGCTACGAGAGGGTGATTACCTCGTTGGGTCTAATCAAGGCGAGGAACCGTGACGGGATCGAGTACGCCCAGATCGCATTTACCTGCGAAGGTGTGATACCAGTCGAGACTGCGGACAGGTTCTCGAAGCTCAGGGATTCGCTGGCACCGAAATTCAGTTCAGTTCGGGGCGGGTAACCGAATACACTCTTCCATCCGCTCTGTGCCTGGTTAACGCCGGGCGCAGAGTTTTATAAACTTATCAGGGGGCCAACATGGCTGTACCAATGGACTGGTCGTTGCAGAGCGATAAGCTCGCTGAGTTCGTAAGCGCACATCTGGTGAATCGGTGGGACGCCTACGGGGCGTACAAATCTGACGGGTCGCCGTTCACGGCGAAGCAAAAGCTGGAGAGGTCCGACCTTGCGGATCATTTCACGGGGAAGAGGATCGTCGGCATCCACACCATGTCAGAAGGAGGTGCGTGCAAGTGGGCGTGTTGGGACTTCGATTGTAAGGACGGGGACAAGGCCGTTGCCAATAAGAACAAGAGCGAAGTCATAGAGTTGGGTGGCAGGATTGAGAAAACACCGTTCGCCATGTACCCGCTAATCGAAGATAGCAACGGCGGCGGGGGCTACCACGTTTGGGTATGGTTCAAATACGATATCGAGGTGCGGTGCCTACATGAGTGGGCCGGGCACATGGCCAGAGGGCTGAATTGCGAGGTGTTCCCGAAGCAGCGCCAAGCGGTGCCGGGCTCTTTTGGCAATTTCATGCGACTGCCTGGTCGGCACCCGAAGCACGATCATTGGTCAAGGTTCGGGTGGGTACGGCGCGGCGGCGGTGGCCTGATTTGGGTGGCGACCTCTGACCATGCCGAGCACTTTTACGACTGGGAGGCATCTGACCACGAGGCCGTACCGGCCTTCTCCGAGCCTCTGATTGGCCAGACCCCTATCACATCTCCGAAGAACCGAACGGCGTCACAGGCTGATCTAGCCGAAATAGAGGGCATCCTGAGCCAAGTACCCGCCAAACATGCAGACGATTACGATGTGTGGCTGAGGGTCGGGATGGCCTGCCACCATCTGGGAGGCGGCGGCAAGGACATGTTATCGCTGTGGGATAAGTGGTCCCGAAAGTCACGAAAGCACAGCCCTGGCGACTGTGCAGAGAAATGGGCGACCTTCGGGTCTGGCCACCCAAACCCCGTGACGATTGCATCCATCGCGGCTCTGGCTGTGGGTGGCGCGCCATCGCCGATGGACCAGATTATCGAGCTTGCGGGCAGAGATCGGACATTTGCCAAGACATGGTTCAAAGAGCGGACAGACTTGAGCGAGGACGATGAGTATCAGAATGAGATCGCAGCTGCGGGGGTGGAGCATGGCTGGCCGGAGGGGACGATAAAGCTGGCATTATCGGAATGGTGTACAAAGCACAGCGCCAGAGCCTTAGACGCCAGGAAGATCGCTTCTGCCCATCGAACGCTACAGCAGGGCAGCGGCACACATGAGCAGAGATTGCAGGCGTTGAGCACGCTACTGGGCCACCCGATAAAAGCAGTGGAGAGGGTGGGTGGAGTGGAGGGTGCGACTTATTATTTGGTTATGGATGACGACCCGCCGCGAAGGATCAAGATCGGGCCGGACAGCTGCCTCCTGTCGCGGTCCAAGTTCCGATCGGCGTGCAGGGGTCACAAGCTACTGGTTCGAGTATCGACTAAACGGTGGGACGATCTCCAGGCACTGCTGCTGGAAGTTCAAACGGATGTGGTGGAGCCAGACGCCGATCCGTCGAGCGGGGTGGCATTTTGGATCGAACGGCACCTACGGGAGAAGATCTACAGCAACGAGGAATGGTACAAGGCGTTCCCACGGCTAAAGCCAATCCTGAAGGATGAGAAGATCCATTTCCACGCGAAAAGTTTGAAACTGTTCATGTCCTCGAACGGGCAGAGGATCGAGGACGCCGAGCTGATGCACCAGATCCGACGATTGGGATTCGGTGTGAGGATTTTGCAGCACGGGGGGCAGTCAAAATACTACAGGTCTATGCCAGTCAAAAGAGCCATGACGCTAGGGTTTCTGCTGAGTGGGGAGTGATTTATATGGGCGTATCTATACAGCGAATTTTCCAAAATAATCCGCCAGATTTGTGCCGGGAAATGTACTATATACTAAGTCAAACAATCCAAACGATTTAGGGAAATTATTAGTGTACTATTATTGTAATTTTACTACTACAATTCCGCGTGAAGCCGATCTTCACGCCGTGAAGCCAATCTTCACGCCAGGGGCAGAATGGGAGGCAACGGATGGAATATAAGGGCCAGTACACCGTTATCGGTGCCCCTGGGACAGGCAAAACCACCTATCTGTCCGGACAGGTGCGGAAATTAGCAGACTCTAGCGGCTGGAATGGCAGCGAGGATTCGTCGCCCGTGCTGGTAGTTTCCCTGACCAAGGCAGCTGCCAGGGAGATCGCCAGCCGCGACTTGCCGATACCTGATGGGGCGGTGAGTACGTTGCATAGCCAAGGGTATCGACAGCAGGGGAGGCCGCCGATGGTGACGGCCCAGATGGTAGAGAACGAATGGAACGACAAATTCGATTGGCCGTTGAGCCTGGACCAGTTCAAGGGCGGTGGCGGCGGTGATGATCTGATGAACGAGGACAGGCACGAGGAGACTGAGGGCGACTCGATCTTCTTCAAATACGATCTAGCCAGGCACTCGCTGGTAGAGCCTGAAGGTGACGCGAGGGACTTCGGCGAGGAGTGGACGAAGTTCAAGGCGCGGCTGGGTGTTATCGACTTCACCGACATGATTGAAGGCGCTGGACCTGCACCGCCAATGGGGGCCGAATACATCGTGGTCGATGAGGCTCAGGATATGAGCCCGTTGGAAGTCCGGACGATCAAGTGTTGGGCCCAGGGTAAAGCGTTATTCTGCTGCGGCGATCCGAGGCAGGCTTTATATACCTGGCGGGGAGCTGATCCGATGTGGTTGGTGACAGAGGACGGGTCGCACCGCAGAGTCCTGCCAAAGTCTTATCGGCTGCCGAGGCTGATAAAAGACACCTGCGAGAACTGGGCGATGAAGCTGGGAGATTGGACCAGATACGAGTACGAGCCACGGGACGAGCCTGGTATTGTGAGGAGGTTTCCGGCGGGGATCTATTCTGCATACGATGTGGTGGCCGAAGCCGATAAGGTGGCCCAGTCTGGACGAACAGCGATGATCGCGGCGTCATGCGGTTATCACTTGAACGGGGTACTCAGCCAGCTGAGGGATACAGCGGTTCCGTTCGCAAATCCGTGGCGCACGAAGAGGGCACAATGGAATCCGCTCGGCTATAAGAAGGGGGTGACGATGGCGCAGAGGCTTATATCGCTCCAGACTCCGGTACATAGTGGCCGGATGTGGTCAGCTGCGTCAGTGTACGAATGGACATTGCCGATGGAATCGGACAAGGTGCTTGTGAGAGGCGCAAAGAAGGCCATCGAGCTGACTGCTGGAGCGAAGGGATCGGAGCCGGTGACATTTGACGAGTTGGCCCAGTGGTTCCAGGGCGACCGTATGAATGAACTGTGGGCCTTGGCTATGGAGAAGAGGGATGGCCCGAAGCTGATTCAATGGTGGGTGTCCAACCTGCTTAAAAGCCGCGTAAGGACCGCCGCGTATTCTGCCCATGTCTACAAGGCCAGGGGGCTGGACGCTCTCACAGCAAGCCCCAGGGTATTTATTGGGACAGTACACTCATTCAAGGGCAGCGAGGCCGATGTGGTGTTTCTGTTCCCTGATCTGTCTCCGGCGGGGTGGCGCGGATGGGAGTCAGGGCACGGCGAGGGGTATGATTCTGTGGTCCGGACATTTTACGTCGGCATGAGCCGCGCCAAGCACGAATTGAATTTGTGCGATGGCACATTATCAGGAGTGCAATGGAGTGCCTGAAGCAGCGATAACAAGAGCGATGATCCAGTTTCTAAAAGGCAACCCGCAAACGTGGTACATGAAAACCCACGGGTCGGAGTTCGGCAGGGCAGGGGTGCCGGATCTGATTATTTGCCACAGGGGCGACTTCGTGGCGGCGGAGATCAAGACAACCAGCAATAAGCCAACAGCACTACAAGAACACGAGATGGATCTGATTAACGACGCTGGCGGTGCCGCCGGTGTGGTTAGGAACATACACCAATTACAGGAGCTTATGCAGCTATGAGTAAGAAAGAAAGATGGGGCATCCACGAAGGGATCAAGACGGATATCGAGAACGGCGCCGACAGGAACGATGTGGCTCTGACGTATTCCTTAGCGATGCAGAGCCCCTGGAACCTGACGAACTGGGACGCAATAAACCAAACGATTATCGGGAAGTGGGGACCGCAAGGGCTAAACAAGATCAAGGCAATGGCGGCGGCGTTGCTGGCGTTTGAGGGTAGCCCATGACTTCAATCCATCGGGCCGTGGGTTGCTTTGGCGTGCGTGCGTCAGTCTGTCCAGCTGATGGCGATGATGGCAACATATTCGTCCTTGGCTGTGACCTGCCCGCCGGGAGCTTCCCGAAGTCCTTCGTGTACGAGGACCAGTGCTACACGATCGACCCTTACGGCACTTGTGAGGCACTGCCATCGGGCTTCACGGTCGTCGATCCTGCGGGCCTCTACGATTCATGCGGCGAATGTATCGAGGACGACCACCCTGGCGACATGCCGACGACGTGCGGATGCACCGCACTGCAATGGGTGGCAATGTGCGAGGGGGGTGATTCATGCGGCGGGCTGGTGCCCGCCTACGAAATAGCAGGTTATACGTTGGCTTATTTCGCCCATTCGAGCTGTTCGGGGCCGACTGGTGGCCTGGAATGGAATGGCCGCTTCGCTTGCGCCGTCGATACCGTATGCCATTGGCCGCTGGATGTGACGGACTTCGGAACCCATCACGTCACCGAGTCGGAGTTAACGGTAACGCCGGGGCTAGGGATTCAGCGGCGCACCATAGGCGGCGTGGATGAATGGAGCCTGGCGATATATTCGAACAGTTCGCCAGCCAGCGATTTCTGGGTCGGCAAAAAACTTACCGGATCAACGCCAGCGGGGACATACACCAAGGCGGCGGGCTGCGAAAACAGCAAAGCGACGATAGTGGCCCAGGCGTATGTGCCATGATGAAGTGCGATTACCACAGAACGGGTACCAAGGCGGACAGGGTTATCTGCGCGATACAGATCGCGCCCGCCGATTATCCTGAGCAGGTGTGCAGGTATTGCCCTGCCAGAGTGGTGGGCGGCATAGAAGCGGGCAGACTGGAAACGGCGCCCGCGGGCTGGAATCCTGAGATGCCTGCTCTGGCCATCAGTCTGGGGAAACGGAGGGCAGAACGACGGAGAACACAACAGGCCGCGAAGAAGGTCGAACCGATATGCACCTGGCGTGGTGAGCATACCGGACTGGTCAGGTGTGCAAGCTGCGGCGGCGGCGGCGTGTCAATAAAGGTATTCGAGTGCGGCAAGCACGACAGGTGTACAATGGCGATGTCAGCTAATGGCATCGCGTGTTGCAGAATTTGCAAGGATTACGAGGGTGCGAGCGACTGATCTCTTTCTCCTCCGTCCGGCTGCGCTGTAATGGCGCAGTCGGGTTTATCAGGCCAACGGCATGGACGCGAGAATAGTCACCATCGGGATCGCGTTGCTTATCCAGTTGGGCGGAATCATCTGGTGGGCAAGCTCGCTGCAAGGCGAAGTGAGGCACAATAATTATCAGATCCAGATGATGCAGCCAGACCTTGACGAGGCGATCAGCTTCACGAAATTGTGGCCAGCGGGCAAATGGGGCAGCGGCGAACTGCCGAGCGATACAAGACAGGACTTGAAGATTGAGCGTCTGGAAAAACAGATGGATCAAATACTTCGCAAGCTATATGAGATCAACGGTGGAAGCATGAAACCATAATGCATGAAAGAACCCGTACGAACTTGGATCGATGCGGTTATCATCATCGGCGTTATCGTTCTGCTTTTGTCTTTCTGTTCGGCGCAATGAAGCCTCTTACACGCAACGCCATTCAGAATCTTGGATGGCTTCTGATCGGGTACGGGCTTGCCAGTTTTTTAATGGAGACAGCGCTATGATCGAAGCAATAATCGGATGGGGCCGGGGCAGCAAGGTCGGTATCGTGTTGCTGGTCGTTGCCGCGTTTGCCGTAGCGGGCATGGTCATGATCCAGGGATGCAACATAGGCGATATGGTAAAGGTACACGTCCCGCGCGAAGTGCAGAAGGGCATACGCATCCCGTCGAAGATCACGCTCAACGAATACCAGATGACAATGGAAGAGTGGATCGAGCACTGCGAGCGAGGCACCGAGCGGTTCGCCGCCGCAGGTGATCGGGCTTATGGCATATTCAATTTCCTGCAGACGATCACTACGACGGGCCTGGGGATGGGTACGACTGCACTGGAATCGAGCGGGGTGCCAGGCGGCACGATCATCTCGATGATACTGGCTGGCGGGGCTGGCTTGATGCTGAAGCAGCCAGGCGCGGGGCGGGAGATTCAGCAGGCGAAGGAGAAATCCTTCAATGCTGGACTTCGTAAAGCAGCGGCGATCACTAACGGCAATGGAGGGTCGGCATGATAACTATGGCAACCAGAGTTCAAAGGGGCACAGAGCTACTAGATTTGCGGGTGCCGGACTGGCGGGATATGATCGAGTGGGACCGGCTTGACATGCAATCGCCGCTACACTGCATCCTTGGCCAGATAGCAGGCAGGTACATACGGGGCGAGTATTCGCTACATATCGACGGGCAGCCTTACGGCTTCATCACTCAGAAGGAGACAGAAAAAAAGCCGTTGCAGCTCTTGTGGGAAGAAGTAGGCAGGGAAGCAATGGCCTATGCTATGTAAATGCCCGCCAGGCGGGAGCTTGATGTTGATCAGGTGGAGGCTACTATACGAGAGGGTTCATACACAGGAGCCATGTTATGGCGGCAGGCGACATCCACGCACTATATAGGGTCAGTAATAATTGCTACGAAGGCTCGACGAAGGAGGGTGCGGACGGCACGCCGACAGCGGAGGCTGGTTTCGCTTACGCGCTGAATCCGATCCAAGACGATGACGTCCAGGCCGGGGCGAAGCGACTGGTGGACGCCTCGCAGACGCTGCTGGTCTATGTATCGGCGACCAATCACTTTCGCATCGCAACGGCTCAGGAGATCGACGGTCATGAAGCTCATGTGACGGCAGATCGCCTGGTTCAACAGAAGGCAGGTATGAAGGACGGGCTGGATAATGTGGCGAACTTGAACCTGTTCCGGGCCTTCGTTGATCTGATGCTGGACGAGTTGAACATTATTCGGGCGTCGAATAGCTTGGCGGCCAGGACCAAGCCCCAGCTTATCACGGCGCTGAAGGCCAAAATCGACGCGGACGTTTAATATGGCTATGCAGGTTGCATACGAGGATTTCATATCACCCTCTGGTACTGGCCAGGTAAGTATCACGCCAGGCTTTGCCTGGAAGGCTTTGATTACCTGGTGGGGCGTGCGTTCATCCGACTCAGGGTCTGCCACTGAGTGCTTCGTCGGTGTCGGAGTTGCCCAGAGTTCGGACGGGGCTACGCTCGATAACGAGTTTTGCTTGAGCGCCGTAGCCCAGAACAACGTCGATCCAAGTAACACGAAAACGATAGCGAACAACAAGTGCATCACCAGTGCAACGCAATCAGGCGTGTTTGAGGTGGCAACGCTCGGCAGTGCATCTGCTGCCATTGGCGCAACGACGACGTTCGATTTCACAACATCCAACGCCGCCCAGTATCGGCACGCCGCGCTCGCCATTGGCGGCGATGATGTAACTGACACATCTCTGCAAGCGATCGCAACACCTACCGACGCGGCCACTGATACCACCGTGACGTTTGGGTTTGCCGCTGATGCTGTGATTATCATTACCGGGCGAACGACATCAGTCAGTTATCCTGTGACTGCGGACGATGCCAGCCTGTCCATCGGATGGTTCACTCGCCAGGATGGCGATTCGAACGGAGAGGGCAGGGGGGCGATGTCAACATTCGCCGATGAGGATGGCCAAGATCCTATCGACGCACTGTCTCGAATCGACAAGGTGTCACCGTTCTCAATGGCCAACAAAGGCGACTCGGCGGTTCTTACGCAGATAAACAAGGTGACATTCACCGCGACCACAGCCGTGATTGATTGGACGACCGTGGCCAGTTCAGCCGAGTATATTTACGTCCTGGGCATCAAGGGTGGGCAATGGTCCACGACAGACAGGACAGCCCTGGGCGCGGCCAGCTCGCAGATGCTCAATCTGACGAGCGGCCACTTCCGCACAACCCCGTTGGCTGCGCTGTGGACACATTGCAACGATGCATACGCCAGCAGCAACACAGCTGCGTCCTTGAGCTTTGGAGGTTTTACCGCCTCTGGCACAGGCGCATCGTGGTCGTGTAGTTCAGTCAGTGCCTCTGCGCCGTCCGAAACCGACCGTTATTGGCAACAGGCCAGGGCAATTGATGCTCGGCAAGGCACGTCGATGACCGCCGATCAGGTCAGTAATAACGACAACACCAGCGGGTTTCGGCCTGGCGGATTCGAAAGCAACTGGACAACCAGCAGCGCAGCGGACGCCTTGCCGATGCTGCTCATGGGAAGCAATGCACCAACGCCGGGGGTTCTGGTGCATAGCGAAGAACACATCAGCCCGGCTTCCTCTGCGACCACCAAGGTTCGCACGAATTTTGGGGCCAACGCCGTGCTGACTTATGGGGTTCGGCATCAAGTCGGCGACAGTAATCACGCAATGATGGGGATTGGATTCGCGGCATCTCAAGATGGCGTGACGGTTGATAGCGAGTTCTCGGCCAGCATTTTCGCAGATCAAGGTGTGGGGACTAGCGACACAAAATCGCTGACCAAAAACACCGCAACCGTAATCTATCACAACAATGGTAACGAGTCAGAGAGTGCGGCCTTAACTCAAGATGGCACCGACCTCAGTTTCGCATGGACTATTGGCGGCGGCGGTGGCTTCCATTACAACACCATTGCCATCGGCGGCGATGATATCCTGAACGTCAAACTGGTCGAAGTTGCCATCCCTGCCGCCAACACGTCTGTCGCTGTAACGACAGCGCTAGGATGGCAGCCAGATGTCCTCAAATGGTTCGGAGTTTATACGACCGGGGGCGCGCCCGACGCCAAAGACCATGCAGATTTATTCTACGGCTGGCATGTCCGCGACAACGGAGGGACCGGCGGCAGCAGAACGCGCGGATGGGCAAACGGCTCGGAAGATGCGGCGTCGACATCGAACTGCGAGCGGCATTCTCAGGCTGCTTATGTGGCGTGTGATGCATCGTCCGGAGATCCTCAAGACACCAACAATTATACGGTGGCGATTACTCCGACAGGGTTCACGGTTACGCCGCCTGGTAGCGGCGACATCGCCGCGCACAAGGCATACTTCCTATGTATCGAAGGCGGCACATGGACCACCTACGACGGCGACAGTGCGTTCAACACACAGAAAAGCACAGGGATCAGTGCGTTCGATACGCTCGGATCATCGCCGTACCCAATAACCACACCGAGTGAGCCTCTGGGACTTATCGCTGTTACTCAGTCAGCGGACCACGCGACCGAGGGCGCGATGTCTTACACGAATAGCAATCACAACATCTTCTCGATATGGGCAACGGATGGATACGCAGGCGCTCAAGGTACTTTCGTAGACGAGAATGGAGTCGGCACGACTGACGCAGACCGCAGGTGGTCCAACTCCAATATTTACCAGACCGTTAACAATAACGATGTGGTCAAAGGCGAGATCAATTTGGGCGGCACTGGCGGCAGCCTGATTGGCAATACACTGGGCGTAGATTTCAACCAGTTCACGGCGGACAACTTAAACCGCATCCAGGCAGTTTTATGCGTTGGCGAAAGTTGTATTTCGGCCGGGCCGCGACAGCGCAATGATTGCAAGCGGAGGCAGCGCCTGTCATTATTAGACGGGCACACATCGCAAGGATAATATTATGGCGGGATCATCAAGGACAGTCACAAAATCGAGCAAGGGTGCCCGTGTTTTCGACAGCAACGACGCGACAGACAGTTCGTTTACTCTATCGGTTGACACTGCCTCCAAGCCAACGCCCAGCGCGACGAACGGCTACATATCAACCACAGCAGGCGAAGGCTCCGGCGCTTCGCACAACCTCTGTATCTGTGAGTTCTTGATTACAGACGCTGCGAACGAGACATGTAATTTTCAGTGCTACTCGGTGGTGGCGAACGAGTTCTCCACGAATACGTCGATGTATCATCACCTGCCCATGTGGGAGGTTGATTGTACAGCTGGCACATTGGTTACCGGCGAGACGAGTGAGTTCTACGCCGACACGATAGTGTCCAGCTATAACGCATCAGGCGGGACTATATATTCGTTCCCATCAGGTGACTTTACAAACAGCGCCGGACGGATCGTATTCGATTTCCTGGGCGGGGAGTTCCTCCACTTCAAGGTCAACCGCAATAGCTCGGCAGCGTCGGGCAATATTGTGGTGAGGTTTATCTGATGCCAAGCGCCTCTGCGATCAGCAAGACGAACGGACGATACCAAATCAAGCACGTGGAATTATCCAGCCTGCGCCCGCATCCTAGAAACTATGTTAAGCACCCAAAGGACCAGATTAAACATATCGCAAAAAGTATTGAACAGCATGGGTTCTATCGCAACATAGTTATTGCAGACGACGATGTGATTCTGGCGGGGCACGGGGTGGCCGAAGCAGCGAAAACCCTGGGGATAAACGAAGTGCCTGTCATCCGGTTGGGCGTAAAATCCGACGACCCTCGCGCCCTGAAAGTCATGGCGGCAGATAATACGCTAGCCCATCTTTCCGAAGTAGACGACAGGGCGCTCACTGAGATACTTAAGGAACTTAATAACGTAGACGAGTTATTTGGCACTGGATACGATGAGAACATGCTGGCCAATTTGGCTATGATTACGCGACCGGCGAACGAGATTAAAGATTTCAACGCCGCCGCTGAATGGGTGGGTATGCCGGGGTATGAGCCTAAAGATAAGCGCATTCAATTGAGTATTATTTGCGAAAGTCAGAAACATCGCAATGAACTTATAAATAAATGGAACTTAAAATGTGAGTCGCAGAAAGAGGGCTCAGCGATGTGGGTGGCATATTGGCCTGAACGAAAAGGGAAAGACGATATGAAATCGGTGCGGTTTGAATAATGCCTAAGCCAAGATATCCAATTTACATTCCATCTAAAGGAAGATACGAATCGTGTCATACTGCAAGGTTCCTTGCCGCAGATAAGGTACCGCATATTTTAGTAGTCAATGAACACGAATACGATGAATATGATTCAAGGTATGGGAAATCAGAACACTGCTCTGTCCTTGTTCTTCCTGTAAACGATCATAAAACCAGCGGTTTAATTTTCGCACGCAATTGGATCAAACGGCACTCCATCGACGCTGGCTACGAACGTCACTGGCAATTGGATGATAATATCTGGCAATTGCGTCGATGGTATAAAGGCGACAGAATAGAATGCGACAGTAATTACGCTTTGGCTTGTACGGAGGATTTTGTAGATAGATATGAAAATGTAGCTATCGCCGGTTTGAATTATTATATGTTCGGGATAGATCGACGGCCGCCATTCTGCATTAACGTCCATGTATATTCTTGCACTCTTGTCCTTAACAGTATCCCCCATAAATGGCGCTTAAGATATAACGACGATACTGACATATGTCTCCAGGTATTATCAGATGGATGGTGTACGATTTTGATGAACGTATTCCTTGCGAACAAGTGCGCGACCATGCAGTGTGCCGGGGGGAATACAAATGACCTGTATCAGGATGACGGACGATTGAAAATGGCCAGAAGCCTCGAACGGATGTGGCCAGGTGTGGCGAAAACCACGCGCAGATTCGGGCGGCCGCAGCATGTCATCAATTGGAAAAAGTTTAATAATAAACTTATCCGCCGAAACGACCTGGATTGGTCTAAGTTTGAGCCAAACGAATACGGCATGAAGCTCAAGCAAGTTGCACCGGAAATCAAAAGCAAGCGACTTCGCCAGCTTGTGAGTGAATTTGATGGCTAAACACCCTGGTGGACGCAGCACGCCGAAACTAACAGCCGAACAACTGCAAGCAGTTTGCAAGGCGCTACTTAGCGGGATGCCGCGATACGCTGCATGTTGTGTGGCGGGGCTCCCGATGGCCAGTTTCTACAATTACATGAAAAAGGGGCAGGAGGCCAAGGATAGCGGAGACGCCACACCGTACAGCAGGGGCGTGGTAGAGATTGTGGACGCCATAGAAAAAGCAGAAGCACAAGCCATACAACGCAACATCGCGCACATCCAAATTGCTGCCAAGACATCCTGGCAGGCAGCTGCGTGGTGGCTTGAGCGCCGCTACCCAGAACAGTTTGCCAGAAGAGAGCGCCACGATATCACTGGCGATAGTGACATCAGGGTGACGGTAAAATACGCAGACCCTAAATGGGGCGAAGGCAATAATGGCAACGGACGTAATGGTAACGCTGCCAAGGCCGCACCCAGGCCAACTGCGCGTAACTAAAGAAGCCAAGCGATTCAACGTGCTGGAGTGCGGACGCAGGTTTGGCAAGACAACGCTTGGCCTTAGCCTATGCGCCGAAACATCACTAAAGGGGGAGCCGTGCGCATGGTTTGCGCCAACGTATCGCACAATGAGTGAGCAATGGCGCGATCTGAGCGATATTCTGGCCGGGGTTATAGAATCGCAAAGCAAGATGGACCAGCAAATCAGGCTATACGGCGGCGGCGTGATTGACTTCTGGTCGATGGATAATCCCGATAGCGGTCGTGGCCGAAAGTATAAGTTGATCATCGTGGACGAGGCGAGCGTAGTGCGTGACCTCAAGACAGCATGGGAAAACACAGTGCGACCAACGCTCACCGACTTGAAGGGTGGCGCGTGGTTCCTGGGCACACCCAAGGGTCGAAACTATTTTCATCAGCTATTCTCCAAGGGGCAGCAGGAGGTCGAGGATTGGAAGTCCTGGCGTTTGCCTACCGCATCGAATCCCTACATGGATAGCGACGAGATAGGTGCTGCGAAGCGCGATCTGCCCGAACGTGTATTCACTCAGGAGTACGAGGGCATCCCTGACGATGATGCTGGCAACCCATTCGGCTACGAAGCGATCCAAGAGTGCCTGGGCAAGATGAGCACCGGCCCGGCAGTGGTTTACGGCGTTGACTTGGCTAAGTATCAGGATTGGACGGTCGTCATTGGGCTGGATAATAACGGGCGGGTCTGCACCTGCAAAAGATGGCAGATCGACTGGAAGCAGACTAAGGACAGGATACGTCAGATGACAGCCGGGCAGCCCGTATGGATAGATAGCACAGGCGTTGGCGATCCAATCGCAGAGGATCTGGCAAGAGGCAATCCGGCGGTCCACGGCTACACGTTCACAGGGCGAAGTAAACAACAGCTCATGGAGGGCTTGGCTGGAATGATCCAGAGGGAGGAGATCGGATTACCCGAAAGCGAGCCGTGGCTTATCCACGAACTGGAGTCGTTCCAATACGAATATACAATGGGGGGCGGGGTCAAGTATTCTGCGCCAGAAGGGATGCACGACGACGGGGTTTGTGCGTTGGCTCTTGCAGCCAGGGGGCTTGTAACTATCAAAACCGAGCCAGATATTCGGGTCAGAATGATCGCCGTTGGCGACGACGACTATGATGACGACGACCGGATGTGGACAAGGCGTTAGGCCATGCATATTCCTGAAGATCATCCGCTTCTGCTGGATAACATCAAAAGGCAGACGAGTTCGGACCAGTACCTGGGGTCGTCTATTAACAGGTTCGATACCTTTGGCCCATTCAATGCGAAGTCGAGGCCATTCGACTACGGCGAAGCGGTGAGGCAATACCAGTCGTGGGTCTACGCCGCGATAAATCTGAACGCGACGGCTGTGGCTTCCACAGATTTGCGCTTGTTTATTCGGCAAAAACCATCGTCTAGACGTACTACCCGGTCGAGGTCAGTGCGTGCGTTCGATAAGAAAACCCACAGATACATGGTACATGGGGAACAGACGCCGTATGGAACAGTGAAGCCATCTGCAAAGGTGCGGCGTAAGATTATTGACTTCGGCGAGGACTTCGAGGAGGTGACTGAGGAGCATCCGATACTGGACCTGATACGCATGGTTAATCCGTGGTTTAACGGGTTTGATCTGCTCCAGCTATTGGTCATCTATCTCGAAGCGACGGGCAACGCTTACTGGCATCCGGTGTTCGATCCTGCTCTTGGCGTACCCTCTGAGATCTGGCCAATGCCGTCGCAGTGGGTGCAGATCATCCCCGACGATGATCAGTACGTCACAGGCTATGTGTACGGGCAGACCTCGATGGATCAGAAGGTGTTCGAGGCTGACGAGGTCATCCATTTTCGCACGGCCAACCCTAGCAACGAAGGCTTGTTTTACGGCAAGGGCAAGATCGAGGCAGGATGGTCCGCAATAACTCAGAACGAGTCCACGCATGATATGGATTTGGCGTTCAGCGATAACCAAGCCAGGCCCGATTATATGGCGATCATCAAGTCAGGATCAGGGCAGGATGTTGTCGATCGGTTCGAGGCCAACGTAAAGCGTCAGCTCAGAGGCCCGATGAAGGCAGGCCGGTTCATGACGATAACGGGCGATGTTGATATTAGGCCGCTGAGTTTCTCACCGAAGGACATGGCCGGGAGAGATGAGGTTATCGAAGAGATCTCAGCGGTGTTTGGTGTTCCCATCAGCCTGCTCAAGGCCAATGATCCGAACCTAGCGTCAGCCCAGGTCGGATACGCAAGCTGGAAGGCCAACACGATTCTGCCGTTATTGCATCTGATCGAGCAGAAGCTAAACGAACGGCTCTTGCCATTATTCGGCATCGAGGACGATGCTGTATTGGCGTTCGATAATCCGGTTCCAGCCGACCGCGAGTATGAGTTGCGCGAGTCGCAGGCACTTACAGCAGGCGGCCTGAGGACATTCAACGAAGATAGAAAGATCAGAGGCGACGAGGCTCTTGAGGGTGGCGATGTGCTGCGTGTGAACGGGCAAAGCCTGGAGAAGATGGACGCAGAGCAGCCGCCGATGATGGGCCTGGCAGCTGTGCCACATCAGCAACGCGAAGGACCAAAGCCAGTCGCTCAGATACAACCATCCGGGCCAACGGACGTATTCAGGATTGGCAACGAGTTAGGCCGGATGACCGCCGCGCTCGATCAGATCATGACGAAGCAGGTTGAATTACAGGATCTGTATAAGGAGCTTAGGCATGAACATGGACAAGCACATCGACAAGCTGGTGTCGGAATACATGACACAGCCACAGAAGATGCAGGTGAAGATGCCCAAAGAGGTGATAGAAAAGATGATCGGGCAGATTCTGGAATCGAAGATGGACGAGATAGTGGAGAAAGTGAAAAAGGCGCTGGAAATAGACGAGACACCCTCCACTCAGATATCGTCTGGAAAGTAGACGCCGAAGAGGATGTGCGTGTCGATGAGCCTGACGCACCGCATCTGGAGTTATCGCGTGAGCTATCGGACTTATTCGACCGTCAGCTCGAAGTGATTCGCAGTGCCATTGCAGGTGGGATGCCGAAGGCGGTCAAGGCACCGCTGGGCGATTTGAAGAATAGTATCGAAAGGTCGCTTGCAGAATTGAGCGGTGCGTTCGCTGAAAAGATCCGACCAATAATAGAACGCATGTTCGGAACGGGCGGCAGTGCAGCACTGGCAGCGGTACAGGCTCGCGGCCTTCAAGTTGAGTTTGATGTATTTGATCCGACAATCGCAGAAAGCATAAAGCCGTTTATCAGGAGGCTGCTTCACCAGATCAATAACGTAACTCTGGCCCACGCCATGCCTATTATTAGGAACGGGCTCGAAGCTGGCAGCTCAGTGGGAGAGATGACAACAGCGCTCGAAGATACGGGCAAGTTCAATCGTGCCCGCGCTCAATCCATAGCCCGCACTGAATCAGCCAGAGCGTATGTGGCTGGCGAAGAGGAGGGCTGGAAGCAATCCGATATGGTTGAGGGCAAGAAATGGCTGCTCGCGCCTAATGCGTGCGAGTTCTGTCGCGCTGCTGCCCAGGATGTCAACAGCAGAAAAGTGACACCTGCACTTGGCCAACCACTGTATAACCAGGGGGCGCAGCTCACAGGCACGGGCGGGGGAACTTTGAAACTAGATTTCGACGACGTTCAGGGGCCGCCGCTGCATCCCAATTGCCGGTGCGATCTGGTCCCGGTATTCAAGGAAGTTTAATATGGCAAGCAAGAATCTTATCGGCGAGATGGAAGTCAAGCCTGGCGAGCGGTCCTTTACCGCGAGAATCACAACCAACGCTGTGCCT
>Ga0256380_1000028_pt1 | contig 18564 bp, 64 predicted proteins | sample LS1230viralmetaG_FD_189071 | JGI IMG/M metagenome (GOLD analysis project Ga0256380, IMG submission 189071) | Seawater viral communities from deep brine pools at the bottom of the Mediterranean Sea - LS1 2300m | ecosystem: Environmental > Aquatic > Marine > Bathypelagic | place: Mediterranean Sea... | reverse complement strand
GCGACGTGGGATCGACAAGGTCCTGACTCACCCTTTTCTAAGTGGGCGATTTGTAATACACTTACAGGTAAAGTCTACGTTCAGGTTGCTAGAGAAGACCTCGAGGTGATCAGTGAAGAATAACACTGTTTTGTTCAAAGTCGGTGATCTAGTTCGAGTACGTCTGCCATATATGAACTATACTTGCCAGCATGGCGGCGTTCAGGCACTTATCATGGGTGAGCGTGAGGTGCACACAATGTTTGATGACGCTTGGGTGAGCGTTTTCATCGAAGGTCAGACAAAACACGTCCACGTTGATTATATTCGAGAGGTATATAATGAAAATCGGTGACCTGGTGAAGGTGGGTGACTGCACTCTCAACCCAGAGGGTGAGGGTGGTCTAGATTTGTACTGCCAGTGTTTCTTCTGCTCTGGGAAGTCTAATCGTATCGGTGTCGTTCTCAGCCCTGCTCCTGCCAACAGTTGGGATGTCATGTTCGACTGTGGCATGTGGAGGTTGAGTAACTTTGAAGAGGCCCGTGGTGAAGTGAAGGTGATCAGTGAAAGTCGGTGATCTAGTTCGATGTAACTTTCAGCCTCGAGTCGGGGAATACAATAAAGAAAAGCAGGGATTCATCTTTGATTCAATGCCGACCCTCAAGAATAAGCTAGGGATCATTGTCCAAAAAACTGATTACTACAGATCTACGGCAAGGTTTAGAGTTCTGTTTACACACATCGGATATGAGCACACGTTTGTTGAATCAGTGTTGGAGAAAGTTAGTGAAAGTCGGTGATCTAGTGAGAGTTAGTGGCTGGGTCCCGGGTGGAAGTCGGACTGGCATAATCATATACTTCAGATCTTTTGAGGGCAAGAAGCCTCAGCCTATTGTGCTCATCGACGGAAGACCCAGGCTTTACGGAGAGTCAGTGTGTGAGGTGATCAGTGAGAGCCGGTGACATCGTACGATGGACGCCACAAAACAAGCCATGGTTTGAAATGACACTATGTCTTCTGGTGGAATATCGCAAGTGGGAGAAGATGGCGATAATTCTTTGTGACGGAGAGCTGCTTCGAGTAAGAGGTGATACGTTGCAAAAAGCAGGCAAGAAGGATGAGACGAGATGAAGGCAGGTGAGATAGTCAGACACAGATTCACCGGTAAGATCACGATGGTCAAATGGGCATGCAAGACAGGCAAATACTACAAGGTGATGCACTGGCCAGACAATCAGGTCTTCAGGGATCGTGACTTCTTTGTGCGGCTTACGTGTAACCAGGATTCTGGTGTGGTATAATAGAGACATAAGGAGGAAACATGCAAGTCGGCGATCTCGTAAGGCTTCGACCTAACTTTAGAAAAGCTTTCGACCCGCCTATGCCCGAGCTCGGTCTCGTGACACGGGTTAACGGAATCGGAAACATCTGGATCCTGTTTCCTGATAGTCAGACACTTGAGGGTGTTATGCTTGGCAATGTGGAGAAAGTAAATGAAAGTAGGTGATCTGGTAAAGAATCTAAACTCTGAAGCTCGATGTATTGGGCTTGTCGTGGACTTTGAGTTGCGAAGAGCAGGAGGCGGATTCTACTCTGTGAGAATGCCTGTGGTGCTGTGGCCAGATGGAAGGTGCAGCCCGATTATGCCAGACATGGTTGTGAGGTCTCAGTGAAAGCCGGTGATCTAGTTAAGTTTCGGCTCTGTGCCCAGCAAGGTCAGATTGGTATGATCTCTGGTGTGCCTAAGCACGACTCCATCTACCCGCCGGGATGTTGGCTCTATTGGGTGGCTTTCGCAGGCGGCGTTCAATGTTTTACAGGAAATCAACTACAGGTGATCAGTGAAAGTCGGTGATATGGTTCTAGTCAAGGGTAACTTCCAAGTCCGAAGTGCACCAGAGGTGACGTGGCCAAAGTGCTACGGTCAGATCGGTGTGATCATCAAGTTACTCCACACAGCATCTATGCTTCCACTGGCAATGGTCATGGTCTTAAGCGAGGTTGATCAGTTTTACACAGATGAGCTGGAGATGATTAGTGAAAGTCGGTGATCTGGTACAGATGCGAAGCGAGCGGAAGGTGAGAGAACATCTTCCAATAGGCATGGTCATTGAGCAGAAGATAGAAGCTGAGTTCGCGGAGATGCCCGGTTACTTCTGGAATGATATTCTCTGGGATGACGGGACGATTAGTGGTTGTTGGAGTTATGAGTTGAGAAAAGCAGCATGAAAGTCGGTGATCTGGTTCAGGTGAACACGCAGTGCGACGGAAGTGGCCTGTGGGGTAGGCGAGGAATCGTCACAGAGATCATCAAGCGGCCGGCGTGTCGTTTTCCTCACATACACTGGAAGATGTGTGCCCGTGTCTTGCTACCCGTTCGCCTCTCGCTTATCGAAGTAGCCCACCTGGATGTGATCAATGAAAGTCGGTGACTTGGTGATGTTTGAAAGTGATGTTCCCTATAAGGGTCAACACGGGGAATATGTCAGCAGGGGCATTGTTGTTGCTGAGCTACCCGGCGATTATATTGAAGCTCCCGCTGTCTCAGTATTATGGGCATCCGGTGAGATTGTGGAAAGAGTTCCACCACGGATATTAGAGGTGATCAATGAAGTGGCTTAGAAGACTATTAGGCTTGAGCACGCCATTAGAAACGAAAAGGATGCAGCTATCCTCTTTGCGTTATGAGGCATTCTATGCCACACGAGATGGAGACTTGAGAAAAGCCAGGGAGCTTTCAAAAAAAGCTGAGCAGCTTGAAGATGAGATTGTGGAGATGATCAGTGAAAATCGGTGATCTAGTTAGATTCTTTAGTGATGAATCAGACCATGCGGGAGAGATCGGCATTATTATACGTGAGGCACCGGGATCGAAAGTTTTGAAAGAGACTGCACGTCGCAAGGTTGTCCTGTGGCCTGGAGGCTCAATGTGCGGCTACCCAGTCCGGCAACTGGAGGTGATCAGTGAACGTCGGTGATTTGATTAGATGCGGAAAAGAGATCGGGATTGTCATCGACACAGAGGCCCAGCCTCCAGGTCTCTTCCACGGGGACATCGTTTGCTGGCTCAATATCCTTTGGGAAGACGGTGATATCGAAGGCATTAGCCCAGAGGATGTCGATGAGGTGCTCAATGAAAGTCGGTGACTTGATTAAGCACAAGTGGGTGGCCGGAGCAGGCATAGTCACAAAGATTATCCGGAACGGACCACCGGGCTTCCCAGCATATGTGACCGCTTTGTGGTGCGGCAATTGGCCCGTAGAGCTGGTTAACATCGACCCCCAATATCTTGAGGTGATCAGTGAAAGTCGGTGATTTGGTAAGTGTAAAGCGCACTCACGGTCGAGCACCTATTACAGGGATCGTTCTAGAGATTGATGAAAACGATCCCCTCAGTATTGCGCTTGTTATGTCTGGCGATTCGGATTCGAATCGATTGATGTGGGCTAACCCTCTTGACGCTGAGGTGATCAGTGAATGTCGGTGATCTCATTTACAATCCCACACACGATATTAGCGGCCTGCTCGTCGAGTGGCATAGCTCGTCAGGTGCTGGAACGATTCAATATTGGTGGGTGCTTTATGCAGACGGAGTACTCGACATAACCGATGATAGAGATATGAGGATTACAAAATGAAGGTCGGTGATGGGGTACGGTGGGTAAGTGTCGAAGGACAACCCATGGGTATTGTGGTGAGTGAGGTTCGTCACGGAAGCAACGGAACAACAAAGAGCGGTGTATCTGTCGTAGACATATTGTGTAGGGGGAAAGTCATTGCTGCTAATATTCAAGCTTTGAAGGTGATCAATGAAAGTCGGTGATCTGGTATCGTTGACGATGAAGAAGACTCAACCTCCACAGGAGGCTCGTCATGCCATTGTGCTTGATGTGTACATCGATCAAAACGGGTTCGAGAAGGCTGAGATAATGTGGGAAGGAACAGGAGTGATCAGAAGCTATCGACCTGAGCTCTTTGAGGTGATCAGTGAAAGTAGACAACATGATAAAAATAAGGAATCTTAGAAATGAGTGCTAATGGAAGAGTTGGAATAAAGGGTATCAGCAAAGAAGAAGAGTGCATTGTTACCTTTAGAAAAGAACAAGATAAGACATACACAAAAATCACAAAGACGGTAATCAGAGATAGGTCAACTGGAGGAGTCAAGCACCTCAAGCGTAAAAATCCAATCGTCGAAGAAGGTCCCTATGGGCTCGTAACTAGTTCAGATAGCTATGATGAAAAGCTAGAATACGAAGACTGGAACGGAGAAAAAGCATTCTTATACTTTGAAAAAATGATCGTGGAAGACAATGATTAAGGCCGGTGATTTGGTAAAGTTCAGAGTGGGTGGGAACGGGCGTGACATGATTGGGCTAGTTATGCGAATCGATGAACAGCATTATGGTTCGAGCACGGCATACAAAGTCTCACAGATTGAACGCGGCAAGACCATTCGATCAGACATGGTTGACTTCATTGGCTACACAGCAGATGGTATCCGGGATCGAGTGCTCGTATTGTGGTCAACAATTGGCTGGGAGTACTGCGAGTCCCCAGAGTTGGAGGTTGTGAGTGAGTGTCGGTGACCTGGTACAGGCAAGAGACGGAGATCATGGAGTCGTCCTCAGTGTAGAATACATCAAGGCCGGAGAGTATTGGGTGACATGTCTGTGGCAAGACGGCGACGTGGAAGGTATATGCAACCTGGATCTCAAGGTGATCAGTGAACGTCGGTGATTTGATTAGATGCGGAAAAGAAATCGGCATTGTCCTGGACACACAGGCTTAGCCTCCAGGCCTGTTTCACGGGGACATCGTTTGCTGGCTCAATATCCTTTGGGAAGACGGACAGGTGGGCACAGCACATTGCCAATATATAAATGAGGTAAAATGAGCAAAGATAATAAAAAGCGTTTTCGTGTAAAATAGCATGAATTGTGGTATAATATAAATATCAAATAAGGGGAGGAAACATCACATGTCAAACTTTCGCGTTTTAGAAGATTCACCCGGCCTAGTAAAGATTTGGGATAAAGGGGTGTATGGAGAAGAGTCTGCATTCAAGCAGATCCGCAACCTTTCAGGCCTACCATTTATTCACAATCATCTTGCAATCATGCCAGACTTCCACCGTGGATCTGGTGCAGTTATCGGATCTGTTGTTCCAACGATTGGAGCAATCATTCCTGCAGCTGTGGGAGTTGATTTGGGATGCGGAATGATTGCTGTTGCAACATCACTGAAGGCATCCGATCTACCTGATAACTTGGGACCTCTTCGTTCTAAGATTGAGTCCCTGATTCCACATGGCAGAACTTCACATGATCGACATGTTGACCGCGGTTCATGGGACGATGTACCGGATGATGTGGCACAGGTCTGGAACAAGTCGCTTAAGCCACAGTTTGATCGGATTGTAGAAAAGCACCCAAAGATTGGAAAGTCGAACAACATCCACCACCTTTCTTCACTTGGCGGGGGTAATCACTTTGTTGAGATATGTATCGATGAGATTGATCATGTGTGGGTAATGTTACATTCTGGATCACGTGGCGTAGGCAATCGGATCGGTTCATACTTTATTCAGCGAGCAAAGAAGGATATGGAGCGTTATTTCATTCATCTTCCGGACAAGGATCTCGCATATATTCCAGACGGTTCAACTGATTTTGGAGATTATGTTCAGGCAGTTGACTGGGCTCAGCGTTTTGCAAAGTTGTCTCGTGAATTGATGATGGATCGTGCATTGGGAGCTTTAGGATCATGTATTGATAAGTCGTTTGTGACTTCTGGCTCTGTGATTAACTGTCATCATAACTATATCGCAAAGGAGCGACACTTCGGAAAGAACATATGGGTGACGCGTAAGGGTGCAGTCCGGGCAGAGCTTGGTGACATGGGTATCATTCCGGGAGCGATGGGTAAGTCCTCGTTCATCGTCCGGGGAAAGGGTAACCGCGATTCATTTCATTCGTGTTCACATGGCGCTGGCCGCGTGATGTCACGAACGGAGGCGCGCCGGCGATTCACTGTTGATGATCATGTCATTGCAACAAAGGGCGTAGAGTGCCGAAAGGATGAGGGCGTGATCGACGAAACGCCGGCGGCATATAAGGATCTGCAGAAGGTCATGGCTGCGCAGTCTGATTTGGTTGACATTGTCCATACACTTAAGGCTGTGGTCTGTGTAAAGGGCTAGATTGTGAAGGTCGATGACTTGGTAAAGATGAGAACAGACAACTTGGAAGAGGGTGACCTCAAGAAGAGGTTCGAGGAGTCGAGCTGTAGGATAGTGATTGGCTTCGAGCCAAGAGGATGGCAGCGCGATCGGGATCCTGGCTGTGACGTGTGGAATGATGCTGTTGTTTACTGGCCTGGCTTCGGTGTGGGGCACAACATGCGAGCAATGCTAGAGGTGATCAGTGAAGGTCATTAGAGATGGAGGCTTCGCTCAAGTCGGTGATCTCGTCAGAAATGGATGGGATACAGAGACAAGAAGTATCCAGCCTCCCTATGTGTATGGCGTCGTTGTATCGGTAGAACACAGAAACCCGGATGTCTATTCACCTGAAGATATCGCGAAGGCACCGATCAGATCGATGAAGGTGCTATGCGACTGCGGAAAGGTCCGACTAAAATACTCAGTGCATGTCGAGGTGATCGGTGAAGGTGGGTGACCTTGTGCGGGCAAGAGATGGTGATCGCGGAGTTGTTCTCAGTGTAGAGTATATCAAGGCCGGAGAGTATTGGGTGACATGCTTGTGGCAAGACGGTGTGGTGGAAGGTATATGCAACCTGGATCTGGAGGTGGTTCGTGAAGCGGGGTGATCTTGTAAGGTGTGCAGAAAATGTGCATGGTGAACCCGAGAACAGAACCGGAGTCATTCTTATGTGGGTCAGAACAGGTGGGCCCGAATGCACAGTATGGGAGGTTCTCTATCCAGACGGAACAGAGTACTGGGATGAGAACGATCTTGAGGTGATCAGTGAAAGTCGGTGATCTAGTACAACACCCAGGTTCTGTTGCTCACACCGGTGAGTGTGCTGCAGGTATTATCGTTGAAGTGTTAGACTGGGAAAGCTTCGAAGTCAAGTCGGCGCTCGAGGGTGTGATGGTCCTGTGGGATCATGGAGAGATTTGCTATTCACCCGTTGATGAGCTGGAGGTGATCAGTGAAAGTCGGTGACCTGGTAAGAAGCAAGTGTGATGGTAACATCGGAATGGTGATTGAAGAAGAAGAATATGAAGGCAAGGCGAGTACTTGGGTCTGGTATTTCGATGACCCGTCATGGCGGTGGTATTCTTTTGATGAGCGCTATGATGTGGAGGTGATCAGTGAAGGTCAATGACAGCATGAGGCGTGGCTGTTGGCGTGGTTTGGTTATTGGTGATCTGGTTGTCTCCAGAGCGGGACACTGGCATATACCCAGACTAGTCGTTGAGATTCATGATACAGCTAGGTCATTGGTTGGAGTCCTTTGTCCTGATGGGGAGACAAAGTATATCCATTACAAACACTTGGAGGTGATCAGTGAAGGTCGGTGATTTGGTAAAGCTCGTCAAGCTCAGGCAGGCAGGTCAAGTTGGCATTGTGCTTAGCAATCCTCACACACTTCACGGGGTAGATCGCTTTGATATCCTGACACAAGACGGGAAGATAGTGAAAGGCTTACCTCGTCCTTACATGGTGGTGATCAGTGAAGCCAGGTGATATTGTCACTATCGACGTACCTGCCGGCACCCGACAGACGGGAAATATGCGTACGCTGTATTCAACAAAGGGGATCGTCATTGAGATGAAGAAGATCCCGCACTTTCCCAGCACAGGTCGTCCCGAGTGTCATGAGTGGTGGTATGTCTTGCGCAGTGATACGGGAAGCGTCGAGAAGTTTCACTCAAAGTGGATGGAGGTGATCAGTGAAAGTCGGTGATCTTGTGCGATTTCACCCAAGGTGGTACGGTGATGACACTCCAACAGGCATTATTATCGAGGTGATTGACACTGATCACCGTGTTCCACCAGTCTGCAAAGTCTTCAGGTCATCAGGTGATATCGACAAAGAGTGGACAGACGAGCTGGAGGTGATCAGTGCAACGTGAGCTAAGAAATGGCGACCTTGTTCTAATCCATGAGAGGTACCTCCAGGCAGGCCCAAAGGGGAAAGGTGTGACGGGCATCGTCGTGGATGATATCGATGCACACGAGGAGGTTAAGCTCTATCATCCCGCGATGTCAAAGGCTTACTCGTTGTGGCGGATCGAATGCCTGACTCTATTAAGCATGTAGCTTGTGCCCGGGTGTGGTATAATAGAAACACAGGGAGGCACAATGAGCTTTACATCTTCTGAATACGAACACCTGATTGATCTATTGAATCGGTATCAGACGTCTCACAATCAAGATCGAGCATCGCGTCACGCGCTCCACCTTCTGGTTGAGGATCTTGAAGAGGATCGAGCACGCCGCCGACGCAGTGAGGTGATTGATCTCGAGCAACGGAAGGCAGATATTGCCCAGTCCGCCGCCCTCAATGATCTCGAAGACATCATTCGAGGGTACGGCGTCCCTGACGACGCTGATGTCGACAGCGTCGTTCTCACATTGGCAGAAGATGGTGTCATCAATCCACAAAATGCTGATCACTACTATCGAGCGCTCGTCGCAGCACAGACCGTGCTTGATGAGATGAGTCAGTAGGAGGAGACATGAAGTGTCACTACCCTGACAAGGACGAAGGTCGGCTCACTCTATTTGCATTTAGCTGGTATGGTGGAGGATACAATCAGGTCTACGCACGCGACAAGGCAGACGCCATCCAGCTCGCCAATGAGGCTTTCGCAGGAGGCGTTGCAAATCTCGTCGTGCTTGAGAGCACCGTTCGAGAGGTTGACCCGAAGACTTACTGGGACTCACTTCCCGTGTGGGACTAGCTCGCGTGCAACTTTTGGTCACCTGTGGTACAATAGAGAGACAAGGAGGAATCATGGAAAAAACGATTCAGATAACACTCAATCAGGAAGAGGCGAATAATCTGCTTCGCTCTGTTGAGGAATTGCAGAATACCCTGCACGACGACACGGGTAGTCAGGACATGCTACACGATCTCTCGATCCTCTGGGATAAGATTTTCGACACTGGCAGAGCAGGTGGGTTCGGAGAAAGGGAGTAGTATGAAACTCAATCGTACACGCAACAAGCTTAAGAAGAACGGCTTCGTCCCACAGAATCAGGTCGAATCAGCGACTTCAAGCATTCGTGGACAAGAGGTGTGGGTGGACGAGCAAGAGAGAGGCACACCAATCAGCTTCTTCATTCAGGATGATGAGGTCGACGGCGCATTTAAGGTGCACGGTCGAGAGCCCGATCAACCCCAGTTTGACTATTGGGCTAGCACATTCACACGAAATCTGTCAGAAGCGATTCGACTTAGTCGCTGCTAGAAAAAGATATGAAAAGATTCCAAATCGGAGATAGAGTTCGACAAGCCGGGAACCACCGGCAGGTGGGTGTGATTGTTACTAAGATGATAAGACGCGTCACTGTACGCTGGATGAAACCCGGCGGACGTATCACTATCACTCACCATGAGGAACAAGCTCTAAGGCATGTGTAAGCACAGCCTACCTATGGTATAATAAAGGGCAAGGAGACATCATATGGCAAGGAAGTCAAAAGAACAACGGCTGACAGAGGGACTCGGGCTCAAGAGTGACTATGAGAATGCAGAGCTGACCACAAGCTGGGAATACGGATTTCTCACTAGTGTGCTCTCTCAGATGGAGAGAGGTCGATATCCAAGCAAGCGACAGCGTGACAGATTTGATTCGATGGTCGAGGAGGGAATACCCACACCCAAGGGTGACACTGCTCTGCTCGCACGCATTGACGAGGCGATCACCTTCTGGAAAGAAAATGAGGATAGGTCGTGGGATCTTGGTGTGCTGAGAGACTTGCGTCGTAATGTCTTCAAGGGGTGGAATATGAGTGAGAAACAATCTGCTCTTATGGAAAAGCTCTTGCAGCGCTGTGCAGACGACAAGTCAGGTAAGAACCTATTTCATCCCACTGATGAACAGATTGATGATCTCAAGATTCTGACCAAGCTTTACTATGGTTACGCTCAACTGTGGCAGCTCGAGCGTCCTGCGCTGGCCAAGGCAGTGGATCGCACGATTCGCTATCTTTCAGGTGAGGCGACGATCGAGCAGTATCACTATGATAAACTGATGAAGGCAATGAGCTCTCGACTCAAGAAGTTTCGTAATCCTCGATTCGTGAAGGGCGACCTTAGCCAGACTCATTTACCTACAGGTGTGAAAGCTGTCTGCTTCTGTACATCAGATGTCTACATTGGTGGGAATGGTGAGATTGTCAATGATTGGATGGTTCCTGGTCTGGGTATGCGTACCTATGACCCTGAACAGCTACCCAAGCGACTCACGAAGTAGCCACTACGTGTAACCTGCATCAATCTGTGGTATAATATAAGTACCAAGGAGGCAGCATGCCAGATACAGAGAAATACATGAACACGATGAACCTCGACCAAGAGGACGAAAACAAGTTTGGCTGGAAGCTGGGTGATATCTGTCATGTCGCTGGGACTTGGGTCACTGCTAACGGGTACAACTATTGTGGGTACGAGGAGTTCAAGGTCCCTCTTGGGGCTCGAGCTCGTATCATCGGTGTCAAGCAGACCAATCTCAACGGAGTCTATGGAAATGATGCGAAAGGAAACAGCTGGACAGGCGCTGGCGATGTCTATGTGGACTTTGAACTGGTTGACCATACTAACTCTGACGGCACACTGATTCGATGTGGAAACCGTCACGGAGGCACCTTTGCTGAGGCGAATCGTCGATTTGCACCGTGCCCCGACGGAAGTGCTGATCTCGGATATCTCTGGGAAAAGTCAGACTCAGACTCTTTTCACCGGTGGTCAGGCATGTGGGTAAGCATGTTGGGTGAGTTTGATGATGACCACAAGTTCACACCTCAGAAGATGGTTGACCCGAAGCAATACGCATGCCCAACATGCGGTGTGGCTCGGGCACCCGGTGACCCGGTGCACGGTGGATTCCGTTGTGACTGCTGGCAACAGTAAACGTGTGTAAGTTAAGCGCGGTTATGGTATAATAGAATCACCAAGGAGGAAACAATGAATGTTTTACAACACAAGCAAACTATCAACAAAATGGACCTCGCTGAGCTCAGTGCACTCAACACAGCCGTTGTTCAGCGAATCAAGTTTCTACGCTCTGAAGAAGCACGCAAGATGAAGCGAACACTATTCATAGGTAGTCAGGTCTCGTTCAGGGACAACGACGGACGAATGGCTGAAGGTAAGGTCATCAAGATCATGCGGAAGTTCGCTAAGGTCGACACTGGTGGAGACATCTGGCGTGTACCGCTTAGCTCACTGAACAAGCTGGTGGCATAATGGAAGAGAAAGAAGAGCTCACAATCGAGTACCCGCTGGACAGGCTGGACAAGGGAGCCGACGGCGGATATCACGTTCATCGAGGTCACGACGGATGGTGCATGAGGTACGGGTCCAATGACAACCCGAGGACTCGTCACTACGATGGCTTTGGCAAGACAAAGGATGAGCGGGAAGGTAAGACGACACATCTCTCGATTACAGAAGACGAGATCGAAAGACACATCGTCATCGCTCGTCGTGAAGCGCGAAACGCAGAGGCTCGACTCCGAAACCTGGAGAAGCTCAACTTCGAGCTATGTATGCGCCGTCAGATTCGCGGGGAACGAGAACACTTTTCAGATGACGAACAGTACCTTACAGTTTCATCTGCTGACTAGCAAGGAGAATAAGCATGACACGTTATCAGGTTCGATTTGAGTATCCCGACAAGAGGACTGGACGTCTCAAGAATGGCGTCCGCCACGTCAATGCTCGTGACGAGCGAGAGGCAATGGCAAGGGTTCGGAATGCAGTTCCAGGTTCATCTTGGCACTGGGTCAACATCAATGCCAGTGAGGTGGCACAATGAAGAGATACACAGCGTTCATCGCACCCACAGACGACTTTCACGGCACCGCCGAGGATCTGGTTGAAGCTTGGTCAAACGACCACCCAGCTGTCTATCACGTAGACTTTGACGTACCTGACGGTACTTCCGATCGGCTAGTTGCGCTAATCGCTCGAGGTCTCTTTTGGGAAGATCAGTGGACGATGGATGACACGGTTAGCACGGTGGTTGAAGACCTGACCCCGGAGGACACACGTCCTCTAGGCGATGATCGAACAGAAGACAGCGCAAAAGATGTTGACTTGTGGTCAAAGCGTGAGGACGAGTGGGATGACAAGGTCAACTGGTAGGCCCGTGTAACCTAAGCAATGCTATGGTATAATAGCATCACAAGGAGGCAACATGCCAATAGATCCAACTTTCGTTCCCGACAATCAGAGGGGCACGCCCGATAATGAGTTCATCTACGGACCGTACGCAGTGTTCAGTGACATGTCAACATTTGACTCTGTGATTGAGGACTGCTGTGTCGCTTACATCACAGCCAAAGGTCAGGAAGACCTCGAGTCATGTAATGACTTCAAGGCAGTAGAGCCAGAGGATATGGTTCATCTCACCCTGTCTGATCTACTTGACGCTTACAACCAGGTTCACGGAACCAACCTCTAGGGAGACACTCATGGCTACATTCAACGAAGCTGTCAAGCGCTGGACGGGAACTATCAACGAATGGTATGGAATCGATGCACGACCAGCTGAGGTCGAGAATGCATTCAATGTCCTCAAGGACTATCGCGACGCCAAAGACGAACCCGACGAAGAGCCGTACATTGAGACATTCTTCAAGGACCACAACAACGAATGGTGTACGGGACTTGATACAGTCGACCGTGAACACCTCGCCGGTCTCGTTGAAGACCTTAGAAAGATTCGAACACAAACGTCATAGGAGATAATATGACAACAATCCAAGAAGTCGCAGAGAAGTTCAACATCACACCCGAGCAGGTGTCCACACTCAAGTCGGCGATGTCCCGCACGTGGAGCAATGTCTACTATGACCTGGTCGACAGCTTCGAGGGCGGAGCGTCAGAGATGTACGAGTTGTACGGTAACAAGGAGGCAGCGTTGGTCGCTGAGAACACGCTCGACGCTGACAGGGTGACGACATTCTGCCCAGAGCTTGACCTTGACTGGGTGTATGAGCTCGAAGACGGCTCACGCCGGACCGACGTCATCGCTCTCGGCGAGGCAACCTGGACAGCTCGCCGTGTGTAAAACAGTAGCAGCTGTGGTATAATAGAACCACAAGGAGGAAACATGAGCTGGTTCAAGGAAGATGGACTTCGCCGTGATGATAACGGCAACATCCTGCGGAAGGATCAAGATCAGACACCAGAGCTAGCGGTTGGGGACAGGTTCTTTGACGTTGGAAACGGTCGATGGGGTTTGCTTCTTCGAATCCGCCCGGAACGGGAGGCTCTCGGTGCACCTTTCGAGGCACTCTACGATGGTTGTGACAAGTTCGCACCATTCATCGCATCAGCTATGCATGCCGATATCGGCGAGGTCGTAAAGATTCACACACAGTTCCAAGGAGGGACCATCACATGAAGCGAACACGAAAGGACACAGTCCGAAAGCTATATCGAGAGGCAATCCTTCAGGTCTTCGGATCCGGAGAGAAGGAGTACGACAAGGACATCGAGGCTGCCGTGAAGAAGGACGTCCACATCGCCGGTCAGGCACCAGGTGACTGGGTGGGTGACCACGGGGTGCTGGAGATCTACTGTGAGTCCGGCATCCCCAATGCCACGGACATCAATGACTTCTCTGCTGAGGCCAGGGAGTTCGGATTCGACCCCAAGGACGCGGTCTGCTACAACAGCGACCAGTGGTACAAGATCGACAAGTACGTCAACCTGGGTCTGAAGGCCATGGGTAAGTACGACAAGGTCCACCACGAGCCTTACAACGGCGCGGTGGTTGGGGTGTACTGGCTATGAGGAGACGACTGATGAATGACCCTGGTGACACTCAGTGTGATGAGCTCTACGACGACGACACTGTTGACATAGATGAGGAGCATCCTCGGGAAGACGATGACGGTCACCCGGGACCGTTTGCCTCGATAGCACAGATCGTCGCTTACTATGAAAACAAGTGGGGAATGCCAGGCGTGATGTCAGGTTTTCCTGAGACGGAGGAAGACGATGCGCTGGGAAGTTAAAGAACATGAGAACGGCAAGTGGGGAATCTATCTGTGCGAGGAGTTCTGGAGATATCCCGATAAGCCTGTCTGCTACGGTGAGTCAGTTGACTTTGATGGTGCAGACCAGAGGGTAAAGTGGATGAACGAGAACGAGGAAAAGCTCGAGGCAAATCCAGAACCACAGGACGATGAAGATGTCGAGCCTGAAGGAGAAAGCGATGAAGATTAGAGAATCAGAATATTTCCCGATCAGCGGAGAACCGAACCGTTCATGGGTGGCATTTGAAGATGCACTATGGGCAGCAGCAGCGGAGATGGTCGATGCCGGCAACTCACTTCCTCAAGGTTGGCGTGGCAAAGTTAATGCCGCAGCCTGGAAAATTGAAGGTTCAAGAATTAAATCAGCAATAGCAAATGATCCGGATTCCGACTGGCTAAAATTCTTGGGTAATGAGTGGACGAGTCAAATTGAACCTAACGATATGAAAGATATTAAGTGGAAAGAATATAAAAGATACATTCGTCTTAATCCACCGTATTCAATTTCACATGGTGTTGATGAGATCCACGTTACAAAAGATGACGTCGAAGGTTATTCTAGTTCACCCGGTTCATACGACGATTTTAAAGACTTCTTAAATAGAAGAGCCGGCTCCACACTTGCCCGGAGAGCTCCACAACCACGGTCTCCTGGGCCATATTACGACTAAAGGAGACAAAATGAAAATTACGAAAAGACAACTAAGAAGAATCATCAGGGAAGCAGTCACTAAGTTGACAATGAGTTCTTTGAAAGATGCAGTAGCATATGCTGTCACCGCGAAATCTTCTATTGGTCGCCAAGCAACAGGTATTTCTGTTCGAGAAGACAAAGACTTTCCGGTCCAGTGGGATACAGAATATGCTTTTAAAGTCACGATAAAAGGCTCCATGGGACAGAAAGAACAGTGGCATGCAGTGGGTAATATCGAAACAGGCAAAGTACAAATTGTAGGAAGAGTATAATGAAAATCACGAAAAGACAACTAAGAAGAATCATTAAGGAAGAGAAACAGAAGCTTCTAAGTGAGAGTAAGATGAGCAATTTAGATCTTGAGGTCCAGGATAATCTCGGAGGAGGGGATCACGCTAATGAAACCCTGTTCGAGAACTTAGTGAGGTTCTTATCTGGAGATACACTCGATGACTTTGTTGATGACTACTGTCGACATAACGGCATGGTTCTCGAAGAGCTCGAAGAGCCTGACTCTGCAACGGACTTCATCCCGATTCGACAGGAGCTCGAGGATGAGGATGATGAATCAGCGGAGTATTGCGCACCGGTTTAACCCGAGCGCGGTCTAAAACGAAAAGATCAGAGAGCAGGGAATGGAAGAGAAGGGAAGGAAGCGCGTAAGGAAGGCGATCAACAAGGCAGCAGAGAAACTCAAAGGCCGACTACCCCCTTCAGATAAGCATCCCCAGGGACGGAACCCCTACGCTCACATCCCGAAGGTGATCAAGAGCGTGTTTGGCACATCCTACACCGAGCTCCCAGACACAGAGATCGATCTGGTGCTAGAGGTGATCGACTACTGTGAGAGGTATCCCTTCTAGGGGAATATGTATTGTCGAGCACCTACAGGAGAAGCCGATGCCTACCCCGCGACGCTGCTGCCCGAACTGCAAGATGCCCCTGACAGATCCCGAGGTCTGCGACTACTGCGAGTGGCAACGCGTGCCTCCTCGCAAGCTTCTATCGAGCGCTCCATCGAGTGCCCGGGATCGAGTGCCCGGCATCATCGAGCGCCCGAGATCGAGCGCCCGAGAGGAAAGTCGGCGTTCGCGAGTGAGGCGTTGGGTGAAAATCCTCAGGTAACACTGCTAACGTCGTCGACAGGTGGCCGGTTGTTATTGACACTTTGTCACAGCATGACACGATGTCACACGTGGTGACAGTATGACATTGTACACAGCGGGCGCTCGGGTGGAATGGGATCTCCGGAGAGGGGAGTTGGCACTTAGCCCCCACTCACACACGCTTTTTGCATCTTTTATGTGTAAAAATGACCACACTGTAGTAGAATAAGAGTAGGAGGTGCCCTTGAAGCGAATGAGCAGACGAAGACCCGAACGACAAGCCGAGGCCCGAGAGCGGGACGAGGCCCGGGCAGACCGGACACCCGAGGGCCAGCTAGCGGTGCTCGACTCGAGACTCGGAAAGTCAATGGGGGCACAGCAAGAGCGGCTGCGGCTTCTACTGGAGATCGAGAAGCGAGAAGAGACCGTGAAGGCGAAGTCGAAGGGGAGGGCGACGAAGACGGCGACGTCGAGGACCCGGGTCGACCGGAAGAAGGCGAAGGCGAGAAGAAATGCCGATCGAGAGCGAACAAGTCGAGGTGAGCATAAGTGAGAAATAAGTCGAGGGCGACCGCCCACATGCTGAGGGTGAGTCTTTTGAGGGAGCGTCATCAGGCGCTGGACGACAAGATCGACGAGATCAATGAAAGACGCTGGTTGTCGACCACGGATCGAGTGAGGCTAAAGGAGATGAAGATCAAGCGGCTCAGGCTGCGAGATCAGATCGACACCCTCGAGAAGGAGCTTGTGCCTAAGGTCAACAACATGTAACACGAGGCCAGCTGTGGTATAATAAAAGGGCAAAGGAGCCAGCGTGTCGGAAGTGATGACATCAAAGCTAAAGGCGATCATCGACCCGAGCCGCTACGGCCTGACAGTGATCGATCGGGTGTTCGGTGTGTATCGACCGCGGCAGAATCAGAATATCCTGCTCGAGGGCGATCTGGTTAGGGATCGCAAGGGACAGGTCCATCGCTTCGTTTACAAGCAGGGTGTGCGTATCTTTGTCGTACCCGTGATCACCAGGGAGAAATGATGGCGGAGATCCTAGTCAGCGTGGTCGGCGCAAAGACGGGTGAGGTCTACAAACACGACCAGCTGTCAGCTGTCGCACATCTCTGGTGCGTCGAGTTCGGTTGGAAGATTATCGCCGAAGACTTCTACGACAGTTATCACAGTGATGGCGAGTTGATTCCCGCCAGGCGAAGTCTCTTCGTCGTGTGGCGGCGCCAGACGGTGGATGCTACCCGGTGAGGACAGAGGAGTGGTGGGAGCAGACTCGAAACTGGATGGCTCCGGGTACATGTAAGTGGAAAGGAACCGTGGTATAATAGAATCACCAAGGAGGCAAGCATGGATGATAAAGAATACCCATTTACTTTGAGCTACACCAAGCCCAATGGTGAGAAGGTAAGCGTGGAGATCCACAATGATGAGCAAGCAGAAGATGAGTATCACACAATGTGGTGGTTCTGTGGACAAGAAGTTAAGTTTAGCGTAGACTAAGGAGGAAAACAATGTCAGTTGCTGATATGGACGAAATCGAGACCAAGGTGGACGAGCTCGTGGAAACGTTCCGCGACCTGATGATTCAAGTGTTCGACGAGGAGCCCGAGATATTCGAGGGCCGAAACACAAAGCTCGGCTGGCATGCTGAGTGTCACGCGGCAAGCGAGGACCTGGGACACCAGCTCAAGCTCCTCGTCGAGCGGGTCGAGGGCAAGCTTCACGACGGTGAGTTCAGGTGGGATGACTAGGCTTCTGTGTAAGCTTGACCGCGGTGTGGTATAATAAAAACACCAAGGAAGGAAATCATGAATCAACAACTTCGAAACTTTGTGCTGGCCGTGCTGGATGACGACCACGGAATCAGCGAGACAGCGTGGAAACAACTCAATATTCTGCTTCAAGGAACAGGTGAGTTTGAACTAATCGGTGAGCTGGCAGCACAAGTCGACGCTTGTGATGGTCGCTTCTTTCTCAACATACCGGTCTGCAGTGACACTCTCAAGGCGTGGGCTGATGAGAAGGAGGACTACGGTCACCTTCTCGACCTCGCACAATGCTCAGAAGTCTAAACATGTAATACCCCAGCTAGTGGGTTATAATATACTAGCAAACAACAAACTGCCTAAGGAGGCAATCATGGCATCAGCCAAAGCAATCAAAGTTTTCCTTTTCACCCCAACCGGCGAGGACAGCTTCACAGCTTCTGGTTCCTGCGACAACAAGCCGTTCGTCGCAAAGACCATCCTCTGGCAGGGTGCTCCCATCTTCAAGGTTCAGGAAGCTGACAGTGAGGGTGAGGTCAAGTACCGCAAGATGAGTGATTCCAACTTCAACCGTGGTGAGCGCATCGCGATCGCACGGCACCTGAAGAAGGTGCGGCTCGGTGAGCTGGAGCTCGATGAGAAGCCCACAGCTGCTGAGCTTGCTGCCCAGTCCCTCAAGGAGCTTCGTGCTCAGTGCAAGGACCGCGGCCTGTCTGGCTACTTCGCGAAGGGTGTGACCAAGGCTGACCTGGTCGCACGACTGG
>Ga0256380_1000026_pt1 | contig 19086 bp, 10 predicted proteins | sample LS1230viralmetaG_FD_189071 | JGI IMG/M metagenome (GOLD analysis project Ga0256380, IMG submission 189071) | Seawater viral communities from deep brine pools at the bottom of the Mediterranean Sea - LS1 2300m | ecosystem: Environmental > Aquatic > Marine > Bathypelagic | place: Mediterranean Sea... | reverse complement strand
GGGATCGACTTTTACGTACTTAGACGGGCATTTGCCTTCTAATCTGCCGGCGTAGCTACGTCGGCACCGGTAGTAACGGTAGCGACCACTACCTAGAGTTTGGCCGACCATAGGCGTGCCGCAGGTCAGGCATCGGAGATGGCCTCGCAGTCGATAACGTCGAGTGGGTTGACCCTGGAGTCGCCTGGCTGGATCACTAAGGATGGCTTGAGCACGGTCAAATGTTATTAGGTCGATGATCTTGGGCGTGGCACCCGGTACATCAATCCACTCTTTCTGTGGTAGTTCTATTACCCTACGTTTTCTCTTGGAAGTTTGGAGGTCGCGCACATTTTCCACCCTGGTTCTTCGGTAGATAGTCCGACCCGTGTAGGTCTCATTTTGTAGCATCCGGCGGATAGTTAATGGGTGCCAGAGGCCCCCGCCAAAAGCGGGGACTCCTTCTTGGTTCAGCCTGGTAGCGATGCCATGACAACTGGCTTTGGCGCAGAATTCTGCGAAAATAAGGCGCACCACTATTGCTTCCGCGCTAACGAGATCCCTCTGCCCAGTACCCTTGTTGTAGACATACCCATAGCAACCTCTACCAGTGCCCTGCGGCAGCTTACCCGATCTGGCCCGCTCTGCTTTACCTCGCATCGTCCGCTCGGCGATTTTCTCCCGCTCAACTTCTCCTATGAAAGCCCGAGCTGCCAGAATAAATCTACCAGTGGCACTGGCCTCGAAGTTCTCGGTCACAAACTCCAGCTTGGCCCCAGTCTGCTCCACTTCGTCGAACAGAATACCGATGTGGTTCTGGTTTCGGGAGAGTCGGTCCACGGCGTAGGCCACAACCACGTCTACCGCTCCTTGCCGAAGTAGTTGTCTCAATCGTTCGATTCCGGGGCGGTCTAAAGAAGCCCCGCTGGCGGTGTCTCGTAGTTGCGCCACCACGAGCCAACCCTTGGCATGTTCCAGACAGGCCCGCTCCTGCGTATCCAGAGATGTACCATCTCGTTCCTGGGCATCGGTGGATACACGAGAATAGACTACTGCTCTATGAACCATTTCGGACTCCTCTTGGTGTACTGCCTCTTTTGCCGGGGCCTTCCCTGTTTCGGGACATAGGACTCGGCGAACTTTTCTAATTGCTCTCGCCTGATCAGCCAGCGATATGCGACTCTCACTGCTAACAGCCTTCCATCCCGTATCAACGCATGGATCGACATTTGTTTGATGCCCAGGATCTGGGCGGCGTCAGCGCTTGAAACAAATTCTCGTTGAATGTCCAGCATAATTACCTATTTAAAACATGTTTTTCTATGTTTATTATTATATCATATAAGAGCTGTAAAGAAATATCATTGCTCTAATCCAGGAAGCTTGGTTACTCGGTGAGATTACTTTGGCCAGAAGAAGTGCTAATATCCAACAGACTCTGGTGTATAACTATTACTTTTTCGCCCTATGTTCTAAATTGGTAAAGTGATAGATGAGTAAATTAGAAGAATTACTTCCTAATACCTCAGTTCGCGGCGTTCTGCCAGACTCTTTGGTGACTGTTGTAGGCGTGCAGTGGTTCGGGTCATCGGCGGTGGAACTTACCTACAAATCTGCCTCAGGATCAGTAGCGAACGAGTTACTGTATCGGGACGACGAGCCCCGAATTGAAGTAGTCGAAAAGGGTAGACCATGGAGCTTTGACGGCGACGGCGCGCTTTTCCGCTTGGTCTCGGAAGCTCATAGAATCCGACTGGCCCATCGCTTCGACCCGGTACTGGCGGTTCACACGTCAATGGTGGATCCCTTGCCTCATCAGATCACCGCCGTTTATGACGCTATGCTTCCCCGCCAACCGCTCCGATTTCTCCTGGCAGATGACCCGGGCGCGGGCAAGACCATCATGGCCGGTCTCTTAATGAAGGAACTTGTCGCCCGGGGCGACCTGGAACGCTGTCTGGTGATTTGCCCTGGTAGCTTGGCTGAGCAATGGCAGGACGAGCTGTACCGCCGATTTGGATTACCTTTCGAAATCATGACCAACGATAAATTAGAGGCGGCCAGGACAGGCAACTGGTTTGCTGAGACACCATTGGTAATTGCCCGTCTGGACAAACTTTCTCGCGACGAGGATGTGCAGGAAAAGCTCAAAGCTCCAGACTGTGGCTGGGACCTGGTTGTTTGCGATGAAGCCCACAAGATGTCGGCGACCTTCTTTAGCGGGGAGATCAAGTACACCAAACGCTACCGGTTGGGACAGTTGATCTCCAGCCTTACTCGACATTTCCTACTAATGACCGCGACGCCTCACAACGGCAAGGAGGAAGATTTCCAACTGTTCATGGCGTTGCTAGATGGAGACCGCTTCGAGGGGCGATTCCGGGATGGTGTCCATGTCGCGGAAGTGGATGATTTGATGCGGCGAATGGTGAAGGAGAAGCTATTCAAGTTCGATGCCACTCCCCTGTTTCCCGAGCGACGGGCTTATACGGTGCCGTACAAACTATCTGACGGGGAGGCCCAGCTTTACAAAGAAGTCACCGGTTATGTTCGGGAAGAGTTCAACCGGGCTGAAGCCCTTCAAAACGACAAGCGCGCTGGAACAGTGGGGTTCGCCCTGACAATCTTACAACGTCGTCTGGCATCCTCTCCCGAAGCCATCTACCAATCTCTGCTCCGTAGACGGGAACGCCTGGAGGCCCGTCTCAGGGAGGCGGAGTTGCTCCAGCGCGGATTCATTACGCCATCCATTGCTGATCTGGATTACGAAGACATCGAGGACCTGGATGATGCTCCGGACGATGAAGTTGAGACAGCCGAAAAGGAAGTTCTGGATCAGGCTACGGCGGCCGGGACCATAGTCGAGTTAAGAGCCGAGATCAACACGCTAAAGAATTTGGAATCTATCGCCTCTTCAGTTCGCCGCAGTGGACAGGACCGGAAATGGCTGGAACTGGCGGGCCTTCTCACCAATGTCTTTACACCGGCAGTGAGCGGAAGTAAATCTCCCGGTGATTCCCGCCCTGGCTTCGGTGATGCCGCGGCGGCCGTCGCCCAAGCAGCATCAAACCCCAAGTTGGTGATCTTCACCGAGCACAGGGACACTCTGAACTACCTTTATCAACGTATAACGACTCTTCTGGGTAGAACCGATCGTGTAGTCATCATCCATGGGGGTGTCCGCCGGGAGGAGCGTCAGAAAGTCCAGGAAGCCTTTCTTCATGACCCCAATGTTCAGGTCCTGCTGGCGACTGATGCTGCTGGGGAAGGGATCAACCTTCAACGTGCCCACTTGATGGTTAACTATGATCTACCCTGGAACCCCAACCGTATTGAACAAAGGTTTGGCCGGATCCACCGAATTGGGCAAACCGAAGTCTGCCATCTCTGGAACCTGGTAGCCGACGAAACTCGCGAAGGAGAGGTTTACCGAACCTTGCTGGATAAACTCGACGAGGCCCGGACCACGTTGGGCGGCCAAGTTTTCGATGTTCTTGGAAAGCTCCAGTTTGCAGGAAGCCCACTTCGAGACTTACTAATACAGGCTATTCGTTATGGGGAGCAACCTGAAGTCCGGTCCCGCCTCAACCAGGCGGTAAGTAACGCCGTTGACCAGAACCAACTTCAGGAGCTGATAGAAGATCACGCTCTTGCCCGAGATTCAATGGACTCAAGCCAAATCCTTCGGATCCGGGAAGATATGGAGAGGGCTGAACTGCGCCGGCTGCAACCCCATTACATCGAGTCTTTTTTCAAAGAAGGGTTTGAACGTTTGGGAGGCAAAACCAGCCAACGAGAATCGCGGCGCTACCAGATAACCCACGTTCCGGCTGCCCTGCGCAACCGGGATCGGATAATAGGACTTGGTGAACCGATCCAGTCCCGCTACGAGCGCATTACCTTTGAAAAGTCTCTAGTAGCGCCCCAAGGTCAACCTCTGGCAGCCTTTGTTTGCCCTGGCCACCCATTGTTGGACGCGGTCATAGATTTAACCTTGGAGCGGCATCAAGACCTACTGCGGCGTGGTGCCGTGCTGATCGATGAAGACGACCATGGCGACCAGCCGAGGGTGCTTTTCTACATGAATCACGGCATTCAGGACGCCAGCCGAACTCGTTCAGGGGAACGCCGAGTGATCTCGGAGAAAATGTTATACGTCGAGATAGATTCATCGGTGAACACACTGAACCAGGATTATGCACCCTACCTGGATTACCGACCGCTGGCTGATTCAGATCCTTCGGTGGAAGAGATTTTTGCTAGGCCCGAGTGCGGCTGGATTACCCAAGAGTTGGAACAGAAAGCTATTGGTTACGCGGTAGCCAACATTGTTCCCGACCATCTCGAAGAGATTCGCTCGCGAAAACTGGAGTTAAGCGCCAAAACGGAAGCGGCAGTTAAGGATCGGCTGACCAAAGAAGTCAACTATTGGGACCATCGGTCCGCTGACCTCCAGGCCCAGGAACAGTCTGGAAGGAGAAACGCCCGTCTAAATTCCCAAGAAGCTCTCAGAAGAGCCGACGACCTGCAAACCAGGTTGCAACGGCGTTTGGAGGAAATCGCTCTAGAACGCCAGATATCTCCGCTCCCACCGGTAGTCCTTGGAGGTTTGCTGGTAGTACCCATCGGCCTTTTGGCCAAGATGACCGGTAGACCTGACCACTTCTCTTCGTACTCCGACAAGCAAGCCTCCGCCGTCCGTGCTCGAAAAGCGGTAATGGACGTCGAGCGGTCGTTAGGCTTTGAGCCGGTAGACCGTGAGACCGACAAACTGGGCTACGACATTGAGAGCAGAGTTCCAGAGACTGGGAAACTCAGATTCATTGAGGTTAAAGGGCGGGTTGAAGGAGCATCAACTGTCACTGTAACCAAGAACGAGATACTCACTTCCCTTAACAAGCCCGATGACTTCATTTTGGCAATCGTCGAGCTAGCTTCTGAAGGTGCAAACAACGTCAACTACATACGCCAGCCTTTCCACCGGGAACCCGACTTCGGGGTGACCAGCGTTAACTACAACCTGAGCGAGTTGCTGGCACAAGCCGAGGCCCCCGCCTAATGACCCTACGATTCCACAGCTATCTACCGACTGGAGTACCAGAATGACTGACATTGTTAAGACCCGTCGGAAACTAATTGAAGTTGCCCTGCCGTTGGATGCTATCAACGCCGCATCTGCGCGGGAAAAGTCCGTTCGCCACGGGCATCCAAGCACTTTACACCTTTGGTGGGCGCGGCGACCCTTGGCGGCGGCCCGGGCGGTCATATTCTCGCAGATGGTTGACGACCCCTCCAGCCTACCAGAACAGTTTCCCACCTATGAGGCTCAGGAGGCGGAACGCCAACGCCTCTTTCACCTCATCGAAGGGTTGGTGAAATGGGAGAAGACCACCAACGAGACGATGCTTCGCGCGGCACGTGACGAGATCTGGAAGAGTTGGCGAGTGGCTTGCGCCGATAACCAGAACCATCCCCAGGCGCCGGAACTATTCAACCCAGAGAAACTGCCCGCCTTCCACGACCCCTTCGCCGGCGGCGGTGCTTTGCCACTGGAGGCCCAACGCTTGGGGTTAGAGAGCTACGCCAGCGACCTGAACCCGGTGGCAGTACTGATTAATAAGGCAATGATCGAGATTCCTCCTAAATTCGCTGGCAAGCCGCCGGTGAACACGGGGGAGCGTGAGGACGAGAAGAAAAGGAGCATCCCAAGAGAGTGGAAAAGCGCGCAGGGTATTGCTGAGGACGTGCGCTACTACGGCCAGTGGATGCGAGACGAGGCAGAGAAGCGCATCGGGCACCTTTATCCGAAGGTCGAGATCACCGCAGAGATGGTCAAGGAGCGACCGGACCTGAAGCAGTACGCGGGCAAGAAGCTCACTGTGATTGCCTGGATCTGGGCGCGCACAGTAAAGAGCCCGAACCCGGCCTTCGCGCACGTAGACGTGCCGCTGGCGTCCACTTTCATGCTCTCCACCAAGGCTGGCAAGGAAGCGTATGTCGAGCCGATGATCGAAAACGGCGGCTACCGCTTCACGGTGAAGGTGGGCAAGCCAAAGGATGCGGAGGCGGCGAAGCTAGGAACGAAGATCTCACGAGCCAACTTTACTTGCCTGATGACCGGCACTCCGGTCTCTGCCGACTACATCAAGGACGAGGGCAAAGCGGGACGCATGGGAGCGCGGTTGATGGCGATTGTGGCTGAGGGGACGCGCGGACGCGTCTATCTCCCGCCCACACCCGATCACTCAGCCGCAGCACTCGAAGCAAAACCAGAGTGGCGACCGGTCGGCGATATCGCTACCCGAATGACTGGCGGAAACTGCACGCCGTACGGCTTGACTTCGTGGGGCGACCTCTTCACCTCTCGCCAACTCGTGGCGCTGACAACATTCTCTGACCTGACAGGCGAAGCGCATGAGCACATCCGCCGCGACGCGCGCGCCGCCGGCATGGCCGAGGACAGAGAGTCACTGAAGGGCATAGGTACTGGCACAGGGTCATACGCTGATGCGGTAGTGGTGTATCTAGCATGTGCAATAAGCAAATTGGCCGACCGGGGTTCGACTATTTGTGGGTGGGATTCTTCTAGAGACAATCTAAGAAACACCTTTGCAAGGCAAGCGATACCTATGGTTTGGGATTACGCAGAGGGAAACCCATTTTCTGAGTCGTCCGGCAGTTACAACAATGCAGTGGATCAGGGTGTAAAAGTTATTGCTGAATATCTGCCGACAACTGCACATGGTTTGTCGTCACAGGCCGATGCAGCTGTCCAATCCGATTCGGCGATGAAAGTAATTTCGACCGACCCGCCCTACTATGACAATATCGGATACGCCGACCTCTCCGACTTCTTCTACGTCTGGCTACGCCGCTCACTACGTTCCGTGTTTCCGGATATCTTCGCAACACTGGCGGTTCCCAAGGCAGAAGAATTGGTAGCGACACCTTACCGCCACGGCAGCAAGGAGAAGGCCGAGACCTTCTTCCTTGACGGCATGACGCACGCGATGCACCAGCTTGCCGAGCATGCGCATCCAGCCTTTCCCGTCACCGTCTACTACGCCTTCAAGCAGTCCGAGAGCGACAGCATCAACGGCACCGCCAGCACCGGATGGGACACCTTTCTCGGAGCGTTAATCCGAGCGGGCTTCGCGATCACCGGGACTTGGCCGATGCGGACAGAGATGGGCAACCGGATGGTCGGATCTGGTACCAATGCCCTTGCCTCCAGCATCGTCCTCGTATGCCGCCCACGTGCCGCCGACACTCCCCCCGCCACACGCCGCGAGTTCGTCACCGCGCTCAAGGCAGAGCTGACCGTAGCGCTTGCTCAACTTCAGTACGGCAACATCGCTCCGGTGGACCTGGCGCAGGCCGTTATCGGCCCCGGCATGGCGATCTACACACGCTACTCCTCAGTGCTAGACGCCAGCGGGAAAGCTCTCTCGGTGCGGGAAGCCCTGTCCCTGATCAACCAGGCTCTGGATGAGGTGCTGGCTGATCAGGAGGGCGACTTCGATGCCGACACTCGCTGGGCATTGGCTTGGTTTGAGCATATTGGCTTTGCCGAAGGCGAGTACGGAGTAGCCGAAACCTTATCAACTGCCAAGGTAACCAGCGTGGCAGGAATGGCCGAAGCAGGCATACTAGTCTCCGGTCGCGGCAAAGTGCGACTCCTTAGGCCCGAAGAACTGCCTCAAAGCTGGGACCCCCAACAAGACCGTCGACGCACCAATTGGGAAACGGCGCACCACCTGGTCCGAGCCTTGAACACCGGCGAACAGGCGGCGGCCATCCTGTTGGCCAAACTGGGGTCCGACGCGGAACCCGCTCGGGAGCTAGCCTACCGCCTCTACAGCATCTGCGATCGCAAGCGCCGTCCCCAAGACGCCCTAGCCTACAACTCCCTGATACAAAGCTGGTCCCAAATCGTCGAGATCGCGGGCCGCATCAGGGAAAACCAACCACAACAAGCCGAAATGTCCATTTAGGAGCTGATAATGGCCATCACCAACCACGAACGAGTCGGCAAGGCAATGGATTACCTCAAGGAAGGGCTATATCCTTTCATTGAACGGGAGCTGGTCAACACATTCAAAGATCGGGCTAATAGCGTAGCTAGTCAATATGTCGCGGACGATCGCATCAATGCGGCCCGCACCATGGGAGAATGGGACTCGGCAGTGCTGTTGCGAGTCATGTGGGAAGGCTGGAACTCGGTCTTCCGAGAAGTTCTGGGGTTCGCCGAAAGGAGCCTGATCAGCGAGCTTCGGGATACACGAAACCGCTGGGCCCATCAGGAGAACTTCTCCAGCGACGATACCTACCGGGCTCTGGACTCTACCCACCGGCTGCTAACTGCCGTTTCTGCGCCCCAGGCAAGCGAAGTCGAAAAGCTGAAGAACGAGCTGCTCCGCGTCCGCTTTGATGAGCAGAACCGTCAGGAGCGCCGCCGATCGGCGGCCACTGCTCAAACCCTGCCGATGGAGATCCAGACCTCCGGCACACTAAGGCCCTGGCGGGAAGTAATTAACCCTCACCAGGACGTTTCCAGCGGCCGCTTCCAACAGGCCGAGTTCGCCGCGGACCTTTGGCAGGTGCATCTTGGCGAGGGAACCGACGAGTACCGGGATCCCATAGAATTCTTCCGCCGTACCTACTTGACCGAAAGTCTGGACCGGCTTCTGGTCGGCGCAGTGCAGCGTCTGGCCGGTAATGGAGGAGACCCTGTCGTCCAGCTTCAGACCAACTTTGGTGGCGGCAAGACTCACTCGATGCTGGCCCTTTACCACCTCTTCTCTGGTGCGTCGGTGAGGGAGATGGCGGGCATCGATGGAGTTCTGGAAAAGGCAGGAGTAACTGACCTCCCTACCGTGACACCAGTTGTGCTGGTGGGGAATAAAATATCCCCCGGCAACCCCGTTACCAAGCCTGACGGTACCGAAGTACGCACCCTTTGGGGCGAGTTGGCCTGGCAACTGGGAGGCCGGCCAGCCTACGACCGTATCAGGGCCGACGACGAGCGAGCCACCAACCCCGGAGATGTACTGCGAGAGCTTTTCAACGAATACGGACCTTGCCTGGTGCTAATCGACGAGTGGGTAGCGTACGCCCGTCAGCTTCACGAGCAAAGCGATCTGCCGGCCGGAAGCTTCGAGACCCAGTTCTCCTTTGCCCAGGCGCTCACCGAATCGGCCCGGCTAGCCGATCATTGTATGCTGGTAATCAGCTTACCCGCTTCGGATTCGGCAACCTCTTCAAACCCCACCCCCGATGACACCGAAGTTGGCGGAATGCGGGGACGTGAGGCCCTGGAGCGCCTACACAACGTGATCGGGAGATTAGATTCCCCGTGGCGTCCTGCCACTGCCGAAGAGAGCTTCGAGATCGTCCGCCGCCGTCTCTTCGAGCCCTTAGTAGAGCAATCCAAATTCGTATCCAGGGACGCAGTGGCTCGGACATTCTACGATTTCTACCGGAGCCAGAAACAGGAGTTCCCCCCGGAGTGTAGTGAGCCCGCCTACGAAAATCGCCTTAGAGATGCTTACCCGATCCATCCTGAGGTGTTCGATCGCCTGTACACCGATTGGTCCACTCTGCTGAGCTTCCAACGCACCCGGGGTGTCTTACGCTTAATGGCGGCGGTAATCCACTGTCTTTGGGATCGGGGCGACCGCCAGCCTTTGATAATGCCTTCCAGTATCTCCATGGACGATCCTCGGGTGCAGTTCGAATTCACCCGATATTTGCCAGAGAACTGGGCTCCGGTAATTGAGGGAGATGTTGACGGTCCCAATTCCCTGGCTCTGCGCATAGACAACGACGTTCCCAACCTGGGAAAATTCGGTGCCAGTCGCCGAGTTGCCCGTACCATATTCTTGGGTTCAGCTCCGATAAATTCAGCCGCCAATCAAGGGTTGGAAGACAGGCGCGTCAAACTGGGTTGCGTCATGCCAGAAGAATCACCGGCGATTTTTAGCGACGCGTTGCGCCGCCTAGCCGGCACCGCAACTTATCTCTACCAGGATGGACCCAGATACTGGTATTCCACTCAAGCCACCGTTACAAAAGTAGCCGATGATCGGGCCGAGCAATACCGACGCAACAATGATGCCGTAACTCAAGAGATCAGTCAGCGTCTGCGCCAGGATTTAAGGAATCAGGGAGAGTTCTCCCGGGTGCATCCGCTACCCCAGTCCGCTCAGGACGTGGCCGATGACCCATCTGCCGGCCTGGTGGTACTAAGTACCGAGCACCCTTACAGTCGAGAAGAGAATAGCGCAGCCTTAGTGGAGGCCAGGTCAATTCTAGAGTCTCGGGGATCGTCACCGCGGATCAATCAGAATTCCCTGGTTTTCCTGGCACCGGACCAGACTCGACTCCAGGATTTGGAAGATGCGGTACGTCGTTTCTTGGCCTGGAAATCGGTTTTGGACGATAAGAACATCCTGAACTTATCTCCCCATCAGGTCCGACAGGCCGAGACCCAGTTGGAGTCTGTCAACGGAGCGGTCACCGCCAGGCTACCCGAAACCTATCACTGGCTGTTGGTCCCAACTCAGGGGAATCCCCAGGAAAGCGTTCAGTGGCAGGGATTCCGGCTCACAGGACAGGACGCCCTGGCCGTTCGGGCCAGCAAAAAATTGCTCAACGATGAACTGCTAGTAACTAACTACGCCGGAACACTCCTGCGTATGGAATTAGACAAGATACCACTATGGCGGGGCGATCATGTACCGGTCAGGCAACTGGTGGAAGACTTCGCGCGTTATATCTATTTGCCCAGACTCAAGGACCCATCGGTTCTTCTGGACGCCATCCGCAGCGGTTTGGCACTACTCACCTGGCAGCAGGACTCTTTCGCCTACGCCGACAGCTACGACGAAACCGCCCAACGGTATGTGGGAGTGCGTTTTGGGGAACAGTTCATGGTCGGTGATAGCACCTCCAGTGCTCTGGTGGTGCGCCCTGAGATCGCCCGGAGGCAAATTAATGCTGAAGTACCGCCTGAAGTACCGCCTGAAGTACCGCCGATACCAAACCCGCCGCCTGTTTACAACCCTGGGCCTCCTACCCAACCCAAGCGGTTCCACGGAACTGTCTCCCTGAACCCGGCCCGGGCTGGGCGTGACGCAAGCCGCATCGCAGATGAAGTAATTGCCCACCTGGCTGGCTTGATGGGAGGGACTGTGAAGGTCACCCTGGAGATCGAGGCAGAGATCCCCGATGGTGCTCCCGAGCAGGTGGTACGGGTTGTCACCGAAAACAGCCGGACACTTAATTTTACTAGCCAAGGGTTTGAAGCAGAGTAGGTTATCCAACCGGATCGCGATCATAGTACTACGCCCAATTAGAAGCTTTCAGGAGGTCTTATGGCGCGACGACAGATCAAACTCAATGGTGAAAAAGCTTCACTACGCGAAGTAAAGGAAGCTTCGACCCAGAGTATTCTACGGGATTTCATAACGGCGAGCGAGTTGAAGCGGGATTTCATGGTATCAGAGAATACCATCAAGGTTTGGAGGGAGGCGGGGAAGCTATCTGCCACAAAGTGGCGGGGCCAGTGGTATTACTCAAGAGCGGATCTACCCGCATTGTTTGAAGACTTGGCCACGAAAATCTAAATACTTAGTGCTAAATTAGCTAACGTCGTACTCGAATGGCGGTTTATGAACGTTAATATAAAAGGATCCTCACCGAGGAAATACCAGCGAGCCATCGAGTACTTAGAACAGTTCATATAACGGCTACATCGACACGTCAGCTTGTGCCTCTGTCAATTCTTCCATCCGCTGACGGGTGAGCCGCGCCACTTCTGTGTCGTGGACTAACAGATCCAAAAGAGGTTCGGCGGAAGGGCCTTTCCTATTCAGTTCCGCTAATGCCCATTCTTTGGCCTGATCCCACAAAACCAACTCAGCGTCCACCGGCCCTGATGGGGGCTTGACCTGCCCGTAGAGACCGACCGCCTTTAATACCTCAACGGCGGTCTTGCTATCTCCGGCGTCCAACGCAGTTTCTATGGCATCCACGGCTTTCGTTGTTAGAGAGCGCAATCTATCCTGGTTAGTTCCCCATATCAGTTTCCGCTGTTTGTTCAACTCAGCGGCAAAGTAAGGATTGTCGTTTCTCCACCGGGTCACTGTCTCACGGACTACACCAACAGCTAGTGCCGTCTCCTGGTCGGTCTTGCCTTGGACCAAGATATCGATAGCATTAAGTTGTTCGACGGACAAGTTGGTGCCCGGCGATTCTTGTGACGATTTGTTAGATTCTGTGATGCTCATCGTAGTGTTTAGGAGAATTCATCGTTGCAGCGGTTATTACAGCCCTGATAGCTTCTGCCAGAAGTGCTTCCTTCATGGGGATTCATCTACTCGGATATCGGTTTCATCAATGGTGGCTTTTAACGCTGTCAGGGCCTGGATTGACTGAGTCTCCATCTCATTCCACCACTCCGAGGTGTATTTCCCCCACCCTCCGGTCACCTTATTTGATCGGGCCATAGCCAGGCAGCTCAACTGGTCCCGGCAGTACCGCCCCACATCGGCCGTGGTGTAGGGTCGCAGCGGCGTCTCCAGGAAATGCACCGGCTTCAGGAGGGTCATCCCCGTCTCCGCAGCGTGGGCAGCCCATGCCAGCAGTTTCGCAGTTTCGCCCTGGTTCACATCAGCAAGCGCGTTCGGGGGAGACTCATCGGCCAACAAGGCAAGGATGGCGGTCTTGTGTTGGCGCAGTTCCTCCATAATCCCAATAGGTAGCGGCGACGAGGCACGTACCTTGAGACGGCTTTCCTCCACTACCTGGAAGGTGGCGCCCCTGGCACGAACCTGCCTTAGCAATTCTTCAACGGTCATAATTCCTCTTCCCAGTGATTCGGTGGGAAGACCGCGTTTCTTTTTTCGGCTAAGAGATTGTCTAGTTTATTTTGTGTGCCATGTGCTCCACCGAGGGCTTCCCTAGATACAGTAATGCCCTCTGATGGTGCATTTCCGTGGCACACTTCCCCCGCACCGTCTCCGGTTTGTGCGCCATTTGGTGTACCATGGTCGGCTCCGGCTACGTACGAACTCTCAGTTTGTGGCACACTTGGCGCACTTTTTGGAATGGTAGGGGCCAGAGATGCCACACTAAAATGCAGCACCGAGCGACGTTTGCCCTGGAGCACCTTGCGGACATCCAGGCGCTCCACTTGGCGGTCTCCAAGAAATCGTTTTTCGGTGGAGGCCAGCAGACCCTGTTCATTCAATCTTTTCTTCAGAACTGGCAGGGTCACAGACAGGGGGTCACCAGCCTCCCGTGCCAACCGCTGTACCTCCGCGAACGCGCTGGCGGCCTGCAGATAGATGTCCTCTCCCTCCAGCCAACCGATGTGGTAGCCCTGAGGTCGCCAGTCCGTGCGGATATAAGCTCCCGTACCGACCTCCACCTCCCGCCAACCCCAGGCGGCAGCATGATTTGGTGCCTCACCGTCACCATCGGACAGATGCGCCCGTCCGCTGCTGATCGCCGCGCCCAGTAACTCGAGGAACCGAGCCACAGGGTCACTATCGGCCTGGTGTCCCTGTTGGGCCGCCGCGGATTCCCCCAGGGCGCCCCAGCACCGATGCCAAAGTGCTTCCGACTTGACTTGATCCAATGCCCCGACCTGTTGGGCGTAGTTCAAAAAGTACCGGAGCCCCACGGCCAGGTTGGCCATGATGTCCGGCGTCCGGCGGTGCTGATAACTCTGGTAAGCTTGCTCTCGGAGAGTGGTTATCTCAGCCTGTAAATTACGCTGTATATCCCCGTACTGGGGGGCAAGCCACCGAACGAACCCGGCCATAACCTGGGCGTATAACCCGGCGGTCCCGTCCGCCTGGCAGGTGGTAAGTGCTGCCCAATCCACGGCGCCTGCTCCATGGCGTGGCACCTCCACCACCAGCATCCGTGCCCGGAGGGACTGGCCCCGGGGAACGTCCTCCCCTGTGCTAAGCACCATCGCCCGTGGCGGCTTGGTAGGCCGAGGGGTACCGTCGGACCACAACCGCCCCCGGCCGGCGGTGTTGCCCAGACCCCGAAAGAGCCGGTCCGCTTTCCGGTGCATGGCCTGTACGTCGTATTGGCTTCCAGTGGGGCAGAAGTCGTCAACTACAAGCAGGGAATCTTTGGCACCGAAGGCCAGGGTCTCCAGGGAGTTGTCCGTACTCAGCCAACTGCCCGGTAGCTTACGGGACCCCATTTCAGCACCGTAGTGCTGCTGGGCCTGGGCGGCCACCTCTGTCTTGCCACCTCCGGTGACCCCTACCAGGTGAATACCGGTATCACAGCCGCCCAGCACGGCCCGCCATATTCCGCAGTAGACCGGGACGGTCACCGAGTCCCCCGCCACATCCAGCAGGGATAGACTGGCTTGTATTGCCTTGGTCAAGTCCTTTCCAGCGGGTGGCGCCGGTAGGTGGTAACGTTGCAGATCTGGAGGAAGGGACACCTCGATGTCCTTCACCGGACCCACCGGGCCGATTGCTCCTCCGGAGTGCAGGCAATACCAGGTGTCGCCAATCTTTCGCCACCCCAGATGGGCATACACCCTTCGCTCGGGCGGGTCTCCTGAAAGGAACTGAATGGCGGCACGGGCGTGATCTTTGATTCCGAACCCGGGCCACAGGGCGGCTCCAGCTCCAAGGTGCTCCATGGGCCAGTTCATGGCCGTGAACTGCCCGGCCATTACCTGGAAGTGGTACTGGCGTTTGCGTAGGGTGGCCTCAATTTCCAAATAGCGCCGCGTCTCCACTCCATCATCTTCTACCGCTTGTCCGCCGATGATGGCGGTGAACGTGGTCAGCGGGATCGGTACGATGCCCTCGAAGGTTTCTTTGTTCCAGATTAAGCCTCCAGGCGTCGCCTCGTAGGGGTAAGGGTCCGTTTGCCCTCCTGGGGTAGCTCCGCTGCTGCTGGTTGGCTGGGCCAGCTGGGCCAGCTTATCCAGAAGCCGGCCGTCAATGACGTCGGCCTTGTCTCCGGTAATGCCGGCGATGCGTTTGGCAACCCTGATCCGGGACTTTTCCTCGTTGAAGTCCGCCCGGTCCCGGAAGAGTTCCTTGCCCTGAGCATCAGTGACCACGACAATTAGCTTGGAGTCGCCCCGTCGGGCGCGGACGGGGCGTTGGATTTCAATGTTGTATTGGTCTGTCATGCTCTCACTGCCTTTACCCATTGCCCGCCGCTCCAACGGATCCGGGGGTTGGAGGAATGCTGAGAATCCGGGCTAAGCCGAGGCCGGGCGTAGGCGATGCCGTCCGCAATGGTTTGTCGGGCGGCCGACTCCCCGTACTTGGAGACATAGCCATTGGCATGGGTTGCCGGTAAAAGCAGGGCATGGGGGTCAATGCCACCACGTACCTCCGGGGGTAGCCACTCAGACAGACTGAGGCTAGCGAGTTTCATCGCTGAGATGAGCAAGCCTTTGTGTCTTTCCCCGGTTCCTTCGATCCGGCTGGAAACCCAGGCCGCTTCTTGCTGTATCGCAGTATTAACGTACCGCTCTGCCGGAGTGGCACCCATTAATGTGTTCCCCGGTATCCTGGGCAATTCCCGGCGCGGTTGCTCCGCCTCCAGTTCGGACCGGTGCTGTTCCATCAGCTGGTCCACCATCGACAGATGCAGAACATTACCCAGAAAACGGTTTTGGCCTTGATGGGGATGGCTCCCGTAGAACAGACGGGCAGGGTCGTGGACCGAGGCGTCACCCCAGGGCAGTTGGGCCATCACGGCTCGCTTGGCCCGTCGGTATTGGTCCGAGTTGGTAATGGGAGCATCGATTATGAACAGGACCCGACACTTCGGGCAGTCCGGGGTGTGGCTCAAGGTGGTGTAGAGAAAACCCCCGTGATGGCCGATGAACGATTGTTCCAGCAAGTACTCTAAGCTGGAGCGCACGTCTCCGGTGTCGAAGTCCAGGGCAATGAACTGGGCCGACTGGAAGTGCTGGTTCCTCCTGTACCCATCAGGGCGGCCACAGTGATCTGGTACCTTGTGATCTAGTTTGGTGCACCAGGCGCCGCAGCATATTCCCTGACACCCTCCCAAAACGGCGGTGAAGCTATATCCCTGGGTGATTTGGTCCAGCAGGCTGATTGGTGTGTGCTCCTCAGCAACGAAGTTCCCATTGTATTTACCCCAACGTCTCTCAGCAGGAGGGAGCCCCAGCTTCTCCGCAGGCCAGGTACGATTGATGGAAACCATAAGCTGCATATCAAGCCTCATCTTCAAGCTCCTCGGGTTGCTCCAACCGGTCCAGGAATCCATTTCGACACTCCCCCTCAGCGCTCGGATTCAGATTTGTAGAGGAGAGCACATCTCCCAAAATACGAGCCCACAGCTGATCCCAGGCCTGGGGAGAGGAACCATGCTGCCAAGCCACACGCAGGATGAATGCCGGCCTAGCTTCCTTTTTACGCTTTCGAGACAAATCTCAGCCGCGTTCGGGCCTGTAATTTGCCAATATACCTCGGCGCTGGTCGACATCTGATGCTGTGTATTAGCGTATCCATTCGGGTCCCGGCGGGGGCTCACTCAGTTCCGGCGGGGGCCCGCTTGAACGCCCAGGTGGTTTTGTAATGCAACCTTCTCAGGGGACCAATACCGAAGGCATTGCCTGCTCCCACACCTGGATCGGAGAAAAAAATGGGCTCCGGTCGGCATATTCAGATCATGCATCGGCCACAGAACCTTCTTCAGTAGCCTGGTTAACGTCGAAGATTGCGTGCCGAACCTGTGCCACGTCCTGCTGGGACCAGATGCGGTAACCGTTAATTGGAGACCGCTTAGCTGCCGGTATGAGGCCTTTCCGCTCGTAGCTACGGATAGTGTCTGGGTGGAGGCCAAGGACGGCAGCCAGTTTACCTATGGTCAACAATGTACCCCTAGTGATATCAGGCTGTGGTTGGTTACCTAAGGAAACAGTATCATGGAGAACATCGGGTAAACTGGTTGATATTCTCCAGGTCGGACTCAGTAAGGATGTCGTTTTTGGGAGGGGTTTGTGTCTGAAGCGTATGAGAGTTTTGAGGAGATTCTGGAAGCTTTATGTCAACGTGGATGTAAGACTAATCAAGAACATTTAGCTAAAGCCATGAATAACTTAGATATCCACGGGCTTTTGGGTGACCAGGACATTGATGATTTGACGAACTACCTTGGTTCAGAGGAGTCAAAGGGCAATAGACATGAGATAAAAGCCAACAAGGTTTTATCCGAAAGTATTTGGCGCGGTGCAGTGTCGAGAGCCCGGTCCAAGCTTCAAATACCGCCCGAAGGAATAACAGAGGAGCAGGCGAGGAGGCTTCACCTCAAATGGCTGCACACATGGTCGGATTTAGCTGGTTTTATATCGCAGGGAGTACCGCCTTCCAAGGAAGCCACTAACGAATTTTGCTTCTGGCAGCTTCTAATAAAACAAACAATAGGCTTATGCTACCCGGTTAGGGTTGACCCGGCTCCTCTGGTAAATCTAAGGGTCGAGGATCGGAAAGATAATAGAATTGACACTCTTATGGGCTTGGGTCGGCTCCTGCATCCTGACTTGAAAATCAATTTTAATAACCATCCAATTGAGATGGAGGCTATGCCTACGGACCGGCTGATGGGTCATGTGCTTTGGAACTTACCCCTAAATACCAAAGACCTACAGTGCGGCCCCCGAGTCACTGTGAACTGGCATTGCCCGGCTGAAACCGATGGGGCATTTCAGGAGACCCGGTTCCTTTCGGCTGAATTAAGCGCCACTGAACTACGCGAGCAGCAACAATTTCTAACGTGGATACAGCATGATGTCAAGCACACGACATTAATCAACGTGCCGAGAGATGGTACTTGGGAGGAGCGCTGGAGGCAATGGAATCTCCGATTTCCGGATTGGGCTTTCCCAACCGCCGCGGCTATGCGTAAGAATGTGGAATACTGGGAAAAGTCGTTGCGGGCGAAGGGTATCAGATAACTGAATCCCCGGGTGCCGAGAAGGAGAGCTAAAGTTGGGTCTAGGGCTTGGCAGATGCTGGGGATCGTATGGTGTGCGTTTACAAAACAGCCGCCAGCTACCAAAGGGCGCTACGGTGGCAGTGGACCAGATTTCGGAGCATGTCACCGAGAGTGGCCGGACGGTTCGTTTGGCTGACCTAGCCCGGTTGAATCAAGAATCCCACTCGCCAGGGGGGCCATCGTGACCGATACAACCATCGTGGTGACATCCACCCTTGGACGTGGACTTCAAAGCGGTTTGTGACGCTGTTCTGGGGTCATGGAACGGGACAGGGGAGACCATCACCGACATAAAGGAAATCAGGCTCATTACCCGGCCGACCGACGTGATAGATAGGCTTCCCGCTGTGTGGTCCAAATTTGTGGGTAGCTTCTTGAATCCTTGGCATTTGCTAAACCTTGGTGAGCTGGGCCGTAATCCTAAACGGTACAGATTCGAGTTTTTGGTTACTTTTGAACATACATCCCGATGTTTGTACAATGGTGACTAAATATTGGTCTTCTTCTGGCAGGATCGGAACAATCCCCTCGATATGAACCTCCTCCTGCGAAGCTTTGATTTGAACTGAAAGTGCCTTCAAGATTAGATCCAAGTCTTCGTCGGTAGCATCTAGTACCCACTTTCTCAGTCTGGCGGCCACAACAGGTAGATTCTCTTCCAGATCCCCTGGGTTTAGCCCTCGCTTCGGAGATTGGAGTAGATCCTTTAGCTCTGACTCAAGACGTTCCCTTCGCTGAGCCAGCGGCCGGCTTTCGAAGGAGAGAATATCCTCGGGGATAGACCCTTCAAGGTAGAGCTTTGCTAGTCGGCGTTGCTTTACCTCGATCTGTTTCAATTCCCCGTTCACTTCGCACAGGCGCGATTGATCTACGCCTTGCTGATTTAGTCGCTGGGCCTCGCTCAGTATGCGCCGTGGGTCGGAGAGTAGTTGAGCTATTTGCTCCAGGACCGTTTGTTCCAGAACATCGACTTTTACGTACTTAGACGGGCATTTGCCTTCTAATCTGCCGGCGTAGCTACGTCGGCACCGGTAGTAACGGTAGCGACCACTACCTAGAGTTTGGCCGACCATAGGCGTGCCGCTC
>Ga0256380_1000025_pt1 | contig 19089 bp, 21 predicted proteins | sample LS1230viralmetaG_FD_189071 | JGI IMG/M metagenome (GOLD analysis project Ga0256380, IMG submission 189071) | Seawater viral communities from deep brine pools at the bottom of the Mediterranean Sea - LS1 2300m | ecosystem: Environmental > Aquatic > Marine > Bathypelagic | place: Mediterranean Sea... | reverse complement strand
ATAAGAGGGGCCGAGACAGCGGGAGGCTAATACCGCGATCTCGGCCCAAAGAGAAGGAAGACCAGATCAGTATATATGTTTTGGGGTGGACTTGTCCCAAAGAGGCCGGGGCTTCGGCCCCGGCCTCTCAGTCACGGGTCGACGGGAACGTCTCGTACCGACAACCCATGCGGACACAGTACACGTCGAACGGAACGATGTCTACGCCTGCCTGTCCCAGTGCCAGAGGCAGAGACCGTCAGCGAGGTCAGTATGAAATAGGCTGCATGTTCGCGACAGCCTACACTCCCCGAATGTGTGTGCTGGGAGCGTTATGTCCTTATGCCACGATGGTACTCGTTGAGGCCGCACAAGCTTTACATTTCCCGACGACCCGACGCGATTTCCTTTTAGAATTGCGAACCTCAACTGTCCGTATCGTCCGAGATTGCTGGCGGCTACGGCAGGACAGGCACCACGCCTGGTGCGTCCTCGGCATCAGACCTGAGACCCTCGACAGCATTGATTGGAGCATCTAGGAGTCCGACTGGAGAACGTCTTTTGCGAGGGCGATAATGCCCGCTCCAGACCCAGTGGTAACTTCGATGGCGTCTATATGTAAGCCGTATAATCCCAGTAACAGCAACCCCAGGATCGCGGCCATCACCTGAGGTCTGATTTTGCCTATGAAACGCTCCATGCTATACCCCCTATGGCGGGCTAATACTGACCTCACGGTTGTCGGTATTAACAAATACCGAATAGACGGTGGAGGTGGCGATTACGAACTCCTTTGAGGCGTAGCCGTTTCCTAAACCCGTCTCATTCAGCAAGATGTCGATCTTTCCAGCCTTGATCCTCGACAGCTTACAGGCTCCGCCCTTCGTGAATAAATTCGATAACGTCAAGACGTCCACCTTCCCATTGACAGCGGAATTGGGCGCGATGATCTGGATTTGGTCATAGGTTCCGCCCTCGGTCACCATGCTATCAGCCCGGTTACCGCCGCCGATGGCGCGACGTCTGGGCGTGCCTGGAGTCGGACCTATTGACTGGCCGTCCGAGGCGTTTCCCCTCACCGTTAGCGTATGAACCTCAACGTCGGAGAGTTCAAAGGTATTGCACCTCCATCGATCGACGATTAAGTGCCCGACCTCTAGCCACGTCGCGGTGAATCCGGTCGAGGTAGCGACACCGCCGACCAGGACAGCCGCCGTCTCTCCGGACGGTAGCGTCGATCCTGAAAATGCGGTTCCTACACTGACGTCCTGAATCGTGATCTCCCCAATTGGAGTCGAGCCTAGCCGAATTAACAGCGTATTATTTTCATCGCTGTAAACGATTGGGATGTCTGCCGGTGCGGAGTACGTCCCGGAATCACCTCGCGAGAAACTGCGCTCCGCGAACACCGTCTCGTTCACGATTACGCCGCCGCCAACCGTGCCGCCCGCGACCAATATCCCGACACATGTTTGAGGGTTAATTCCCATCGCCCTCAGACCGCTGTAGGGTAGCCGGAGCGTGGCGAATAAAGCCCGCCACTTTCCGCTCTCCGAATTGAGGTAGTCGACCTTAGCCATCAACCAATCCCGGCGACGGCACATAGCTCGGTAGAACGCGAGGGGGGAAGCTCTCAAGAGGCGGCCTTGAGCGCATATCCCGGCGTATACCCACCGGAGGCACCAAAGGACGCCTCTAAGGGCCGCAGAGACGCCCGCAAACGGCCAATGCCAGACGACGAGAACCGGGAGCCGTAGGAACAGGAACCGAAACGCTGACACGACAGAGCTAATCATCGTCGTCTCCGATCCCACCTCTTGATCTGTCCAGTCTCTGATCTAGGCCAGAGAATCTGCGGTCAACGGCGGCACAACGATCTCTCCAAATGCGTGACCACTCCCCCCATCTATCGCGATTCTCACGCTCTAGCCTAGATACGGCCTCCATGAGCCGTCCAGCACGGACGGCGACAGCTAGGAGGGACACGGTTATTAGCAAACCGCCCCCGACGACGGCACCTATGAGCGAAGCGATCTCAGAGTCCATTAGACCGTCACTTCGGTAATGCCGAGCGTCCCGGTGCAGGATTGATTCTCGGCTGCGCCGCTAGTCGGCTCGATCGTGAGCTTGTACGCATGGGAGGAGGTATCGCCCGGTGCGCGGAGTACCTGGAGGATCACATACTTACCGGGGCCGATCGACGTCTCGGTCTCCAGGGTTGTCGTGTCCACGTCGAGACGAGCCGTATAGGTGGCACCAGCACCGACCGTCCCTCCACAGATCGCGACGGCAGAGACGACCAGGGCATTGTTGCTATCGTCGAGTGTATGTGACACCGAAATGATGTCCGTCTCGGAGGTGCCGACGTTGACGCCGGAGGTGATCGACGACAGGACGAGAGTCCCGCCGTGGATACCCTCGGCCTCGGCCTCCTGAGACATCGTATGAACATGGTTCCCGGCTGCCGCCTTCACGGAGGTCGTGCCAAGGCTCCGGAGGCTAGCCGTTCCCGCGGACGCATCTGCCTGGGTCAGATTGACCACGCTCGACCCGTACCAGAGGAGGTCGTTCCCGTTCCGTTGCAATTCCCCGGCAGCGTCAGGGTTCGCCGATTGATCCGCGAACGTGAGCGTCGCCAGGGCCGCGAGGGTCAAGCCGGACATCGACGCCCCTCCCTGACCCGCCGCTCCGGTATGCGTATGAGTCGAGAGGACGTTGAGGTTGTCCCTCACGTCGACGTTCAGCATCGCTGCCGTCACGATGTCCGAGCTAATGCCCGTCCAGTCTCGCGGAGTCGTCCAGGCCATATGCCTCTCCTATTGAGCCGGGAACCGGAACGGGAACTCATAGACGAAGCCCTTGCTGACGATCCGCGACAGCCAGAGAAGCTGAGGCGGTGGGGATCGTCTCGCCTGTCGGATCATCGGTCGGGATGTCACGGTCGTCATGCCCATTAGTGCGTATGATTCCCCGCTGCCGCTTGAGTTGATCCGGAGCCGAGCGACCGGAGCGATGCCGTCCCGGCGACCGCGTCGGCGTAGAGGCCGACGAGCGCAGCCCCGTAATAAACGAGATTGTTCCCGTTGCGCTGGAGGCGTCCCGCCGTGCCTGGGTTACCGCTCTGATCTGCCAGTACCGGCACCGCTAGGGCTGACAGGGAGACGCCGGAGAGCGTCGCGGAGCCGTTACCCGCGGCCCCGCTGTGCGCGTGGGCTGACAGGACATCCTCGTTCGCTTTGATCTGGGCGTTGAGGATCGCGGCTGTCACCATGCTACTCGTCCAGCTTTTCGGTGTTGTCCAAGCCATCTGTATGCCCTAGCTATACCCTAGTTATGCCCTAGCTGTGTCTCCCAAAATCCCCCCAAAGTCTCCAAATGTCCCCCAAATACCCCCCAAATACCCCCGAATGTCCCCCGTAAAACGCCCGAAAGCCCCCTCGGATATGTTAGAAGGCCGGGACGGTCGAGGTGCCGAGGACACCGACGCCCAGTACCCAGAACTGGCTATAGCCGCCTGACGCGGGCGATAGCTGCCACGAGGTGACGTGTTCCTGTCCTCCCGCCGAGACCTTGTGCCTCTCGGACTCGATGAAGAAATCTTCGGAGACGCCGAGCTTTGCGTCGTTGCTGGCCGTGACAGTGATCCTGTCGGAGAGATCGCGGTTCAGAACATGCCCGATATTGCCGGGAGTAGATGCCGGGACGGTCATCGTCAGGATGTTCGTCGGCGAACCGGCCACCGAGACCTGATACTCGCACCAGTCCTGCGCCTCGGAGGTCGTCGGGATGAACTTGGTCTTGGCGACGTACTTCCGCTCCCCGTAGATGCCCTGGGAGACCGTGTCGATGGCCCGAACGATGCAGGGATTCTTCGTCGATACCGCCGTCCCTCGCGCCTGGAGTTTCGTGACGTATCCGTCCGATCCGGTCGCCGAGTTGGTTAACGTGATCGCCATCCGCTCCGCCGTCTTGGTCTGGGTCACGGTGATGTCCGACGTCAGGTTAGTACCGCCTCCGCCAGATGCGGAGTTGAGAAGGTAGTCGGTCGTTGCCGCCGGGGTCGTCCAGGCGTCGACCTCCATCGCGCTGTTCGCGGCGTCCGGGTTAGGGAACTCGGCCTCAAATGTCTTCGCCTCACCAGGGGCCAGGGTGGGCGAGGCTGATCCCGTCTCTGGATGCGTCCAGAGTACCGCGACCGATGCCGTGTCAAAAGTTCTCGCGGTCGCCTCCACGTGATTGACTATCGTCGAGAGCGGATCAACCTGGGCGATAGCCTCAAACGTATGGGTCGCTCCGTCGGCATCGGAGAAGGTCGCCTGGGAGGTCGTCGAGGCCGTCTCGGTCAGCCGGTGATACCGGCTCTCAAAGGCGATCTGGCCGGTCTTGCTCTCCTTGATGAACCCCGCCTCCGCCTCCTCGACCAATCTGAGCGCATCGATGGCTTTCTTCCGCGACATCCAGAACCGCGAGATCGTAGTCTGGCCGGTATCGAGATCCCGGTCGCCTGCATCCGTCCAGCCGACGTCGTCGAGGATATCCCCAACGGCCTGATCCGTCCGGCGGTTAGTCTGCGAAGCTAACTGGGTTTCAAACTGGTTCAAATAACCGAGCGTTCCGAACGCGGTCAGGGTCGCCGTCTTGCGACCCTGAGCCGCCGGGGACGGTTTGATCCGGTCGAGCTTACCCTGCCACCTGACCCCGTCATTGAACGCAATCGGGAACGTGTACGGGAACGATCCCGATCCGGCCTGGAGTTGGATCGAACGACCTGGGAGGATGCTGCCAGTCAGGGCCGAGGACGTATTACTCGGCGAGTATTTTCCGTTGGTATTGATTAGCGTGGCGGTGAGCTTACCAGCGACTGATCGCCCCTGGAGGGCTGACGCATAGTCCCGCCCGCGACTCCATTCGACCGACAACGTGTCGCCGGAGATGTCGTCGTTGGAGTCGGTGAAGTCCCCGTCGTTGTTCCAATCGACGAGGAGCGTATAACTACCCGGCATCGCCCGCCTCTACTGCCGCCAGGGCGTCGACACTGCCGTTGCGGGTCGCGAGTTCAGTCTGTAGCTCGACGACCAGACGCTCGGCGATAATCCGGCGCAACTGTTCAGCCGCCATTGGATTCTGAGCCAGTAGCACCTGAAGGTCTGGGTCTGTGATCTGGTTGTTTTGCTGAGTCATGTTTCTACCTCTACGCTGAGTCTGAGCCGTCCCAGGCCGCTATATCTGCGCCGACAGTTGTGGCGTTGGCTTTGACCGCCGTCATCTTCGTCGTCGCGATGTCAGTCTTCCAATCGCCGGACTGAGAACGATACTCGTTCAAGCCGTTGATCGCCGCATTAACCGCGCTTCTCTTTGCCGCCAGAATGTCCAGTGCTTCGTCGTTCGTCATCTCTAAGCTCCTAGTGCCTGCTCGATTCGTTTCAGTCTCGCGTCCATCGCCTCGTTCTGGGCGTCCAACCGCTCACGGTTTTGGTAGATTCCACCAGCCAGCAATCGTACCATCGGCTGGAGGTTCATGTGGTAGCCACTCGATGCCCCTGGAACCTCGGACACGACGCCCATGTCCACCATTCTATCAAGACTGATTTGCCGTTCCTCGGCATTGGTAAACCTATCAGACTGCATGTGAGCGTACCGCTGAAGCTCTACCGGGTCATCGTAATCGTCGAATAGGTCAACCTGTGCCGCTGTTCCAGAGCCTGAGAGGTCAACGCCAAGGACACCGTTGCCGTGGATGGTCATGCGGGCGTCTATCGATCCTGCTGTATTCCGGGTAGCGAAGTTTAGCGTGGTTGTATCAGCGGCTGAACTTTCCTCCGCCCAGACGGTATATACATACGCCATAGTCTGCCCTGTCGTGTGTCCGTAGAACGCCATCATCGGGCCGACGCCGTTGGCTTTGGTTTGGAGGTTCTTCTGCTTGTAGCCGATCTGCGTTGTTCCGCCCGTTACCGTGGCCTCAATCAATCCACTCCTGAGACTGGTAGAGTCCCAGTCGTTACCGCTGGCGGCGACGTTGAGGAGGTCGCCGGAGGAGTTCAGGTCGACATCCCCAGCAAAGGTCGCCGAGAGGTCATCAGAGAGCGTCAACGCCGTCGCAAGAGCGTTGAGGGAACTACCTGAGCCGCCAGCGTTTGCAGTCTGGAAAATAATGTCGCCACCAGCACCAGAGCCTTTGCCCTGACCACCTTGGAAGGTTAAGGCTCCTCCAGCTATATTGTTCGTAGTGCCTGCGGTCGTTGCCCCGGCGGACATTGTGAGAACCGTCCCGGCAGCATCGTGCGCTGCGGCGGTGGGGATCAACTTATTGCTTGAGAACAACAGGGTCGTTTCTGCCTGGATTGCACTGGCCCCGTTGCCTGTTAATACGGCGTTTGTCAAAAGGGTGCTGACTCCCGTGCCGCCGTAAGCCACGCCGACGTCCGTCCCCTGCCAGACTCCCGTCGCTATCGTTCCAACACTTGTTAGGCTTGAAGCCGTCACCCCAGAGGCCAGGGTTGAACCGGACAACGCTCCGGCACTGATCGTCCCTCCGCTATTCGATGCCGCGTGAGCATGATTTGCGTTCGCGAAACCGGTCGAGCTTATCGTCGGAGTCGTGAGGGTTAGACCGGCCAGGGTAGCCGACCACGCCGGAATACCCGATGCAAGATGCAGGACAGTGTTGTCCGCCCCCCTGCCGAGCCGGGACAGTTGGGAGGAGCTTGCCGCATAGACGATGTCGCCCGTCGCCTGAGAGTTGAGGACGTGCGTGCCGACCGCTTCCCATTCAGCCTGGGTTAGCTCTGTTCCTACGGAGCCGTGTCGCAGTTCGTTTGCCATATAGTGACCTCTATGCCGTCGCTAGGATACCGCCGAACCCGCCACGGCGGACTCCGTCCTGTATCGCCTCGGTAACTCGCTCCTCAAAATCGTCGAACCCGTAAGTCGGGCCGAGGATGTTGATCGTGAGAGTTGTCGCCCCGACTCCTCCACCCCTACCAAGCGGCACAACTGCCTCTGGGCCAGCCTCGCCGATCATTGCGAGGGTGGGCTTGCTTACGATCCCGCCCTCCGCCAGCTTCGGGATCAGCGGGAGATTGATACCGAACTGCTTCCCGCCGAATCCTGGCACCCATTTCGGGATTTTAACCGATATTTTGTTGAGTCCTCCGATGATCGCATTAACCGCCGTTATCCAGACATTCACATAACCCTTCAGCGCGTCGATTACGAGCTTCACAGGGGCTTCTAAAGCCCCCCAGACGGTCTCCCACGTTGTCTTGAAGGTTCCGACAATCTTGTCCCAGTTCTTGAAGATCAAGATGGCCGCAACGATTGCCGCAATGATTCCGAGGATAATGAGACTAATCGGCCCCATCGCGATATTTAGAGCCGTCATGGCCGCCGCACCGGCACTCGTGGCCGCTGTCTGGAGGACTGTTATCGCCGTCTGGATCACCTGCGTCGATCCCATAGCGGCAATCGCGGTAGTCAACGCCGGGATCATAATGACGAGCGGGCCGAGGGCTGTCGCGAAGCTGCCAATCGGCGAGAGCGAAGCCTTGACCTTGTTTTTCATAATGTCGAACTTATCCGACATCGTCAGGGTCGACTCTGCCATCTCCTTTACCTTGCCGTCACCCTGCTCCATCGCAGTGACCATATCCGACAGGCTGAAAACACCTTTGTTTATCGCATCGACGAACCTGATCCCGGCACCAGCCCCGAACGCATCCGTGGCAATAGCCATTGCCTCGCTCTCGGTCTCCGCGTTCTTGATGGAGTCGATCATGCCCTGGAGACCGGCCTGGATATCCGTTACTCCTTCATCGGCCAGCTTCTTGACGGCGGTATTTAGGCCGGGCATCATCTTGGACGCACTAAGCCCCGCAGCCTCCATATTCGCGACGAGGGCGGTGGCCTCGTCAACATTTAGCCCCAAAGCTGCCAGTTGAGGCCCGAATTTAACAACGGTGTCCGCTAACGTGGTCATCGGAACGCCCACGGCCTGGGAGGCAACCATTAACCGGTCGAGAGATAATCCCGCACTGTCGGTGTCCTCGCCGAACGCGATCAGGCTATCGGTAACCGCCTTGATCAGCGGCCCGGTCTCCTCGCCCATTATTCGACCGGCATCGAGAAAAGCCTTCGTGACCTCCTCTAATTCTTCGCCCTCTAGTCCAAGCTCAGTGTTGACGTCAGCGATAGCAGAGGACACTGCTGCTGCGTCCTGCGGGACGGTGGCCCAGACGTCCTTGAACGACTGGGTCAGCCCCTCTAGTTGCTCCCCACTCGCGCCGGTTCCCGCGGCGATTGTGTTCGTGGCTTCCTGATACTCCTGGCCGAGTTTCGCTGCCGCTCCAGCGGCAAGCGTTATCCCTCCAGCCGCTACCGCGACGCCCTTCATGGCAGTGGAGAACTTCGCCCCCATGCCCTTGACGTTTTTCTCCGCCGTCTTGGTATCGGCGTCGACCGTTATAGTGACTGTATTAGCCACTAGACTCTTCCTCTATTTTGCCCTCGGCAATGATCGTCAGCATCCGTAATATTCCAACGTCCTCCGACATGACCGCTGACGGCAGACAGCTATACCGCTGGCAGATGCCGTCGATGATCTCGGCCCGATCTAGCTCGACCGGTTTCTTCACCGGCCTGCCGTCCTGGTATGTCCCGCCCCGCACAGCCTTCCAACGAGCTATGTCGAGGCTGAGAGTTCCCCCGGCGTAGTCGCCGCCTCAGTCCAGGCTCCGAGGATCGCCGTGCCGAGCGAGGGAGGTAGGGACAGGAACCCCGCGGCGTCCGGATTTAATACCGTCCCGTCCTCGTCTTGGAGGTTCCACGACTCCAGTACCTCGTCGCCGAACATCTGGAACGCGGCACGGAGGTTGGAGGCGTTATCCTCGGACGCTGTCGCGAGAGCCTGCAAGTCTAGGAACGTGCGGAGATCAACGTCGAGGCGGGCCTCGATATGTATCCCTTCATAGTCAGGATCGGCGAACTGTAGAATAGCCCGCCGACGCTGTACCGTGTACGGCCTGACGCCGTTCGTACTGACTACCATTAAACCGTCGTCCAGGCAGGAACCGTGCCATCGGCGAGGTTCAGAGTCGCCGACCAAGTCAACGTACCGTCGCCGCCCCTAGTGATCGCGTAGCTTGCGACCTGCATCTCCATTGCCAGCTTGGGATTGCTTGAGGAGTTGCCGCCGATCCTTAGATCGAACGTCCGAGTTCCGGTGCGGGTCTTGAAGACATCATGACTTTTGTTCGACGCGGCGTTGAAGAAGCCGTTGACCGTCACGTCCCCGTCGCTCATTCCGGTGATCCGCTCTCGCGCCGACTTGTCGAGGCCGGTAGTCTCGACCAACTCCTGCGCCATGTTGATCCCGTAGTCCCCGACGTCGTTGCTGATGTCTCTGGCCGTTCCGCCGCTGTCGTCAATTGCCAGATAATCGCCCAGTCCAGTTTGCTTCGCCATTAAGACCTCCTATAATCTTGCGAACCCTACTGCTATAACCGCGTCACTAAACGTGCCAGTTGTTGTAACTTTTATATACCTCTGGACTGTTCCTTCCATCGTTAATCTTTCCGCTGCCGGAGCCGCCGCCGCCGCCACGGTTGAGAACGTCATAAAGTTGGAATATGAACCACCGCTGGAGGTAGATTCCTGTAGGTTTACCGTGACACTACCAGAGGCAAGGCTGAAGATTTGGAGATACCCGGCCCCGCCGTTAGAGGATGACGCTCCACTATCAACCACAGTGCCGGAGCCAGCCGACGAATGAGTGTCATCGTGGGCGGTTAGCATCGCCCCAAACTCTAGCCCTAATCCATCTGAGGTCGTATACGTTGCGCTTGCAGATATCGCAGAACCAGGAGAACGGGTCGTGCTGTATGTTCCCTGCTTGCTGACAAGCCCGACGCAGGGATCACCTACGGCTGAACCCATCGGGACAAGTACTTCCTGATCCGCCGTCGGGAGCTTGCCGGAGTTGGACGACCAGACGGCATGCTGCCGGGAGGATGCCGGGTCGAAGAACGCATCAACGCTAATCTCCCCGTCGACGATCCCGACGATTCGTTTCTTAGCCGAGACGTCGAGTGTCGTTACGTCGAGGAGTTCGTTGGTGTAGCCTAGACCGGACAGGGCATTAGCATCGCCGGACAGGTCATATCCTTCGACGTAGAGCCGGACGTTTAGTCCATTTACCTTAGCCATCTATGGCCTCCATAATTAAACCGCTCTAAGAGCCTCCTACGGGCCTCTACGGCGTGATCGTAACCTCGCCCAGTAGCTCCATCTCATAAGGGACGGAGACCGTCCGGAATACCCCGCCGCTCATGTTGGTATAGCCGATAGTCGCGGCCCCGACCGACGAGTCGGTGACGTTGCCGCCGAGATCGGCGTCTGATCGGAGTTGACTGTCGATCTGAACCATCGCGTCCCAGACCTCCTCCTCGATACTTTCCCGAACGTCCGGCGAGTCCTGCATCCGGAAGTACGCCCGGACGGTTACCGATACCCGCGACCCGATGTCTCCGAGGGTCTCAAAGTCGTTACGTCTACCCGTCAGCCAGAACGCCAGCAACGGCGTCCCAGAGATCGCCAGCGGTTCCCCGCGATAGACCGCGACGAAGGCGGGGTCAGAGATCGCCGCGAGGAGCGTGTCGATCTGGGCCAATGCCCCCGACCGGCTCAATCGAACGCCTCGATGAGTGCGTCCCCGATATAATCCTCGTATAGTTGCGGATTGTTGTTGATATGATCATATGCGTTCTGGAACATACCGTAGCCTGGGAAACCGGGTCTGGCTCGGTTCCGGCTACTGATCCCCTCGACCCAACTGGAATATATGAGGTTCGACCCGTACTGCGCCTCGCCTGCATCGACCTGGACGAGATAATCTTGCACCTTCGACGCCATTACCTGACCCCGGAGCTTACCTGTAACCCGACCGTGGCCGGGGTATAGCTCCTCCTTGACCCGGTTCGCCCCTTCAAACGTCGCGAGATCGAGAAGTCCCCGATTCACCGCCTCGGCGAATCCGAGGCTGACCTGGGCTCCAGTCTCAAACATCGGCCCTTTGAGTTTGAACGAGGTCGTCGGTGTCGCCATTAGAAGAAGACCCCGTTGCTGGTGCCGGTCACCTGATACTGGCGGAGGGTCATCAGGATCGAGTTGATCTCCCCGGCTGCCGACGTGATCGCGGCAGCCCCGGAGCCGATAGTCGTGACGGCTCCCAGGTCTCGGTCGCGGAACACAATCTTCGACAGGTCGAGACAAGCCTGGACGATAAGCTCCGGATAGTCGTACCGGTAGAGGGACGCACCACCGCTATGAGTCGCCGCAGTTGTGCCGTTGACGCCTCGTTCCACCGTGAGCGTGTTCCCGCTGATCGCCGTGACGTATAGCTGCTCGGAGTCGATGAGGATCGTCTGAGCGGGGCCGAGATTGGTCGCCGAGGTTACCGACGCGGATGTCGCCGTCGTGGACGATATAGCGTCGGAGGTCGTTACCGAGACCGTGTCGGCGGTGTAGCCCCAGGAGCCGAGGATCGAGAGGGTCTGCTGGCCTGCATCGAAGCCCTTCGTCGTGTCCTCGTTCAATTTCAGAATTGTCTTCGGGGTCGAGTTATACGGCATTAGGAAAAAGTCGTTGGCATGTCCCTCGGTTAACGTCTCCGAGGTGGCCCGGTCTGTTCCTCCGTATGCCGTGACCGTCGTCGGGCTGACGATCCAGCCGTCGAGCGGGATAACGCCGGGAGTCGACATCGTGGTCGCGAGATCGGAGACCGCGACGGTCTGGTACTGCGGAGAGTCCCGTAGGCTACCGGAGCCGATGTCGTAATACCGGGTCTCGGTCAGAGGCCCGAACGTTCCGCCTCCACAGTAGTCGTCGATCCTCCGGCTTGCAGCCTCAAGGATGCGCCGTATTGAACCCGCGTCAGACGTCCAGCCGGACGAGTAGCTCGTCCCGGCGAGGTAGTCGCGCAGATCGTCAGCGGTAGCGTAAGTATGGCGGGTTGCCACCTACTTGTTCTCCTCGGTATCGGCCTGCTTGTTTACTGCCGCCTTGGAGACCTTGAAGTAATCAGGGTACTTCTTGAGAAGCTCTGCCGGGACATCGTAAGTCCGCCCCAACTCATAGACCTCTCCCGTGGCTCCGAACGTCACGTTAACCAGGCTTTTCGCTTTAGGCATACATGTCCTCCCGGCCAGGGCGCGGGGCCGAAGCCCCACGCCCCACCCGCCTCCGCCGCTTATGCGGCTCTTGAAATCTTGAACGCTGCCGCAAGTCCGACCTGACCGTCACCCCGCCTGCTGGCGAACATGCCGACCTGATCGTTCTCCATGTACAAACTGTCATTCCGACGGATCGTGAATCCGACCCTGTCGAAGATGTAGTACTGGCGGAAGTCACCGAAGATCGCGATCTTCTCGGTGCTGGTGATGCTGCCACCCAATCCGCTGACGACATCGGTGTCCACCACTGGCCGACCCAGGATGAACGCGGACGGAGCAGTGGTGATGTTGGCAATGCCAGTGACACCGTTTCCGGTGACTTGAATCTGGTTAATCAGCGAGTTGATCGCCGACTTCATGACCCAGGTGCTGTTCGCCCGGTGCTGGGCTTCCAGGGCGTAGAACGTACCGATAAGGTCTGCCACGACGACACTTGTCGATCCGGCCATCGTGTAGAACGCCACGTCGGAATCGGACATGATCCCTGCGTATTGTGTGGTGTTGTTCCCGCTGATAATGCCCACGTCCTCAAATCTACCCGCTGACTCCTGGAATATCTGAGTCAGCAGAGCCGGGAGATTGATCGCCGAGTCCTCCAGTAGCTCCCGCGTCACCTTGACCAGCCCGCCGGACTTCTCCAGCGAGAAGGCGACCTGCCCCACGGTTGGAGTCTGGTCGCTGTACGCGGCCTCCTCGGCTATCGCGGCCCATGTCGCCGATCCCATCGTGGGAACGTAGCCGTCTTTGGAACTGACGCGTATGACGGTGCACAAAGGCCGTAGCTGTGAACCCGGTACTCCTGGGTCGTGGATCGTTTGGGAAATGAACTGCTCCGGAACAAAAAAACCGCCCTCGGCGTCCGTTTCCTCCTGCATTGCCTTAACTTCGTCCAAAGTTGCGGTCTTCCAGAACACGTCGTCGGACGGGCTGCGGAGCCACTTCACGAACGTGTCGGTCTGGAACCTGGCCTCTTCCTTTTGGGTGACTCCCATCTGCTCCTGCACCCACATGGGCTGCGCCATTGCGGGCATTCCCTTGACCCAGGAACTGGGCTTGTACGACGCCTTGTTGATCGCGCCGGTGTCGTTCGGATCGTATGCCGCGACGTCCTTATCGGCTATCGGAACGCTGTTGGCCGGGCGACTGAACTCGCCCTGTAGAATCTTCAACTGAGACGCTGCCTGGTCGATCTTGTCGGCCTCTACCATCTTGGTCTGGGCGTCCGCGATCATCCCCTCGAACTGTTCGACGTTGCCGTCCTTGAGGGATGCTTCGGCCTTACCCAGGAGGGCGTTGGCCTCTCTGCGAATCTCTTGCGTGTTCAAAATCAATACTCCTTATTCTGGTTGTGTATTCCATGCAGGGCGAGCTTGATCCGCTGAAGGCGTAACGTCCGCTGTGCCGTGTCCAAGGCGGCCCTGGGAGCCGTGTCGGAGGCGGCATCGTCCGTTGCGTCATCGTCCCCCGGCGCGTCGTCGTCACCGGGTGCGTCTTCATCCTCGCCAGTTGCTGGCTCAAATTTAATCCCGTCGTGTTCCTCACAGAACGCACGGGCCTCGTCCTCCGTCCAATCGTCGACCGGTAAATGGTAAGACGCGACATCCCAGTCCCCGGTCTCCACCTCCCTGCCGTATAGCACCACGACCGGCTTGTCGTCGATGGTCTCGTCGGCGGTGCGGAATTTGTCGAAGTCCTCCGGCTCCCGTATCCGGCAGGCGTGGAAGTTAGGATAGGGCTTGGAGTGGTCAGGAGGTTTCGCAGACCGTAGCTCTGAGGGCTTGCGGCCCGCCTCGCGGAGATGCCGTGCGAGGTGGTTGTAGACCCCGCGCCGGTCGTTCTCCGGTATCGACGTCCTGCGGGCGTTGAGGTTCGCCATAGCGGTCGTGATAGCCCGGACGTTAGCTGGCCCTCCTCGGCCATTCCGACCGATATGATGGTGTAGGTATTTATAGCTCGACTTAAGTTCGGGATCGCCCTCTGTATCCACCCAGGCGTGGGACGCTCGGAGGGTCGCCGCGCCGCCCTTAATCCGGCCCCGCATTAGTTGGCCGTCCCAGGCGTCCTCAACCCATGCCGTGAGATGAGACGGGATCGCGCCCTTCTCCTCCGTTACCGGCGAGGCCTTGGCCGCGACTGTCGAGGTCGACGGTGATGACCCGCGGATGACCGACGAGACCTCGACCCAGTCGAGATTCGTTATGCGTCGGATCACGGTCGAGACGTCGCTACCCTCCTGGGTTACGTCCGACTCCTTCGGGATATTAAATCCGATACTCCACTCGCGGACGTAGTCGCCCGCGACGTTGCTGAAGGCGTCCCGGCCCGCCTCAGTCTCCATGTTCATCTGCATCCGGGTGAACAACCGGTACTCGTCCCCCTCGATATAGCGGGGCTGCGCGAAGATTACTTTGCCGACGAGCTTGCCCTGATCGTGACCGGACAGGACGGGGATCGGGAGATTACCCGCAATCGAAGTGTCGAACGCGGTCGGCTCTACGATGTCGCCGTCGGCATCCATCACGCCCATCGTGTTCGTGTACGCCTCGACGATCCCCGCGGCCTCGTCGACGGCCTTCGCGCTGGCGATCATCGTCTTGTGGATCATACGGTTACCTCCGGCTTGTAGCCTCTCGGCATTGGTGTCCAGTTGAGCGTCCCGTTGGGATGGTCGTCTATGTTCTGGGCGTCCTCTAGGGTGTAGACCTGACCGTGCCGCTCCGCGCACGTTCGACCGTAGGGATCGCCGGGGTCGATATAAGTGTCGTTGGGATCGCCGTCGACGTCGTCTGCCTGGACGTAGGCCAGACCCTGCTCCCTGTAGAAGCCGACTGTTGTCTGGTTCTGAGTCCTCATCACCTCGGTGCGGGCTATTAGTCTGGCCCGATTCTCGGTCTCGGTTAGCAGGGAGCGGATGCCGGGGAACTTGTCGTCGGGTACGCCCTGCGCCAACTGCTCGATGGAGTAGCCGCGTTCCAGGCCAATGCCTACCGCCCGACCGATGGCCTTGGAGGTCGTCCGGTGGATCATCGCGGCCCGTACCGGAGCCTGGGCCAAGACCTTCTGAACAGTCGGGAGCTTATCCGACCAGTTGAGAGTCCCGGCAACACCTGCGTCGTTAACCGCGCCGAACGTCCGCTTGGAGACACGTCGATATGCGGCCTCAAGAATCTTCGTCATATTGCCGGTCTCGATTGGCGGCAGCATGTCTGAGGTTTCAAACGGGTATGCCTTCGTATCGGATACTGAGGTCTGCCGTTCCATATGCCGACCGAGTATTCCATCCACCCGGTTCCGGATGCCTCGGAAGTGCCGCAGGGTTTTAGCCGCCAGGTCATCCGTCTCATCCTCGCGCTCCTCCAGGAGGCGACGTCCTAGTAACCGGCCTCGTGGAGCTACCCGCGGAGCCTTGATCGCGGCGAGGATCGGGTGGGCCTGCTCGATCGGCGCGGCCTCTACCGCGACCGGGGCTGCTTGTTGCCCCTCGGCAACCTCAAAGACCGACGACGGGATGCGCCGGAGCGCACCGTCCGAGACCGCGTCGAAGCCGAGAGCCTCCCGCGTCTCGTTGAGGGTCAGGATGCCGCCCGCGAACAGGGCCGTCAGCCGGGTCGTCGTTGCCACCTGATCGTCGAGAACACCCCTCATGGCGACCCAGTCGACCGTCAGGGTCTCGTTCGTGCCGTACTCGTCGAACAGGTTCCGGTTGAAGTACCTTAAAATGCGGGAGACCATCGGCTCCAGAGTCTCGGAGTGGAACGCAAGACGGGCCTCCCGGTAGTTGCTGAAGGTCGACCGCTGAAGCCCGACGTTCGCCCCGACTAGGATCGGCGGGACTCCGAAGACAGCGCAGATGCGGGACTCGGTCAGGTTGTGCAGCCCGTCGAGCGACATATCCTTCGGGCTGTTCGACATCGGCTGATACTCGGCGTCGTCGTCGAGGATCGCGACCCGGTGGAAGTTGTTGACCCCACCGAACTGAGACCGCCACCGCGACCGGATCGTCGATGCCTCCTCCTGGGAGGTCAGCCGTCTCTTGACCTTGAGGAGGCCGGACGGGACGCCCGCGTTGGCGAAGTACACCTTCGCGAAGTCCGTCATGTTGAGGTCAAGATTGACGGTACGGGCCGCGACCTGTAGAGGACTGAGGCCGTAGATGTCCCCCGCAGGATTCGGCAGGGCGAGGTGACACATGTCCCGGCTCTCGACCCCGTACTCGATGCCGCCGACGGTGTAAACGTAGCTCTCCGCGCCGTAGTCGCCGGGGACGATCGTCACCCGGTCGGGCCGTAGGAGATACATGCCGGACACCTGGTCGCCCCGGCTCCGCTCCTTGATCACGTAGGCGTTGCCCGCGACCATGAGGAACGTAACGAGCCGCTCGATGAACGAGTACCAGTCGCTGTACGGGTTGGGCTTGGAGGTCAGGTCATAGAGTAGACCGGTCTCGACCTCGACACTGCCGCCGTCAGCGGAGGGAGCCTGGACGTAGTACCGGGGCGAGGCCGCGGAGGTTGCTAGTTCGCGGATACAGGCGTGAACGATTTCGTTCTTGCCGTATCCCTCGGAGGCGAAATTCGCATAGTTGACGTCAGGGTAGGACGCCAGACCGACGTCCATGTTGAGCGGAACGGTGGTCGAGAGTTCCTGCTGCTTGCGGAACAGCGTGTCCCAAAACGCCAATAGTGACCTCCACCGGCGTTCGGGCTTTCGCCTCGGACACTGCGCCGGATCGGGCCACTGTTAGGGAAGATACCACGCCGAGTCAGACTGGGTCAATTAGCCGAGGACTTCACCGCATTGTGCATTGCGTCTATGATCTCGGCGGTCACTATAACGGCATCCTCACCAGAGCAGAACATCAGCATCCCGACCTCCGTGGTAATGTTCCACCATCCCTTCGGTGTTGTGTAGACAAAATGAGTGCCGCCCATTACATCGGTTAGCCCTGTCGGCAGTGCCTCTTCCTTGATTCCGCACCTGACGCAGGTGAAGGCTTTGGGGTTGCGGGCCTTGTTTGGCACACTCATCAATCTGCCTCGTTGCGGGTCTTACACCGGGAGCATACGATCACCGTGCCGGTCGCGGCCTTCTCCGCGAGGAGTTTATCGCAGCCCTGGCACCGGAGTTCTTTGTTCACTGTGTAGCCACGCAATTAGCCTTTTTGTCCTTCACTACATAGACAACGATGCTGCCCAGGACGAATGACATGCGAATCCTGGGTGCATACGTGGGTCGGCTGAATATCTGACTGCGTAGCATGATCTCCGCACAGCATCGTCCCTTGCACCAGATAGATGGCTGTCTTATTACACAGAGGCCAGTGATCATCCGATTCTTTGGCAACGATTATCGGGCAAAACGGCCAGTGACTACTATCCAACGGCAGGTCTTCGGCTGTTCTATCAGCCATGATCACTGCCCTATCAGCCAGCATCACTGTCCGTGCTCTCGGATGTCGCGAACCGCCTTCGAGAATTATCATAACTACTCCATTATTCGTTCAGAATTACCATACCCCGACCCCCGGCGCACCTGTGCGGCCATATACCGCGAGGGCCAGGGCCATTACGCAGTCGTCGTGCATCCCCTCCGGTGCGGAGTACCGGACGCCCGTCCGCGTGTACTCGTAGGCGAAGGCGTCAAGCTCTGAGACGATTACGCCCTGCGGATACCTCACCTCCCCGGTCTGGATCGCCATCGCCAATCCCTCCATCAGCCTCTGTTTAGATGGCGAGGAGAAGTGATAGCCCTCGACGTTCGATAACTCCCGCTGTAGCCGTTCGACGATAGGGTCGCCGACACCGGTCGAGTCTACGATCGCGGGCGTCAGGCCGATCTCCTGGGCCAGCCGCCGGACGGTCTCCTCCCAGGGCCACTGATACCGGTCGAAGCGGCAGACGGCCCCGGTCTCGTCGAGGCCGACGACCACCGTCCAGTCGATGGACTTCGCCAGGTCGACCCCGTAGACCACCGGAGGAGATCCGGAGACGTCCCCGATGCAGGCCCGGATCGCCTCCTGCCCGAACGGGTTCCCGCCGTCGTCTGACGGCTCGGCGAAATACAACTCGCGAAACACGCTCTCCGGTAGCTGCCTCTGGGCCTGGTCGATCTCCTCCGACGCTATGATCCCCGCGTCGATCGCGTCCGCTGCCGTGAGCTTCGCATACGTCCACCCCGGCTCCCCTCCCTCGGCCCGACGCGCCAGGGCGTATGCCCAGTTCCTCCGACCCTTGACGTTGCCGATGATCCGGACAGGGCCGCGGGTAGCCGTCAGGGTCGACCGGATCGCGTGCCACGCCTGCTCCCGCATCCGCGTCGCCTCGTCCAGGACGGCAGCATATACGTCCTCGCCGTAGAGGTTGTCGGGCTTCTCCGCAGACTTGAACGAGAGGATCGCCCCGTTGACCAGCGTGATCGTTAGCTCGGACTCGTTGGCCGTGTACAGGGTCTCCGGCAGGCCCCGCTTGAGCCGCCGGTATGCGACCTTAGCCTGGGGATAGACGGGGCTGATCCACCAGAACGCCTGACCCCGTAGCCCGCCCATCGCCTGCTCTAGTATCCACGCGATACAGGCGACAGTCTTGCCGCACTTCGTCGACCCCTCGATGATCCCGTACCGGTCAGCCGAGAAGATCGCCGCCTGTTGCTTCGGGTAAAGACTGGGCCTCCGGTACGTTACCGTCGGGGCCGTCGCCGTTGAGGTAGTTGCCACTTGCCGCCTCTATGCTGAATGTGACCTCGCCCTGGGTCAGATGTATCGCCCGCTGGTCGATAGTGATCAGCGGTTCCTTCGGGATCACGCCGTTGATCTCGCTGATCCGGTGCATGATCTTGAGTACCATGTTCGACGCGGCCTCGTCCCCGGCCAGAGCCTGGGGCCACC
>Ga0256380_1000023_pt1 | contig 20281 bp, 26 predicted proteins | sample LS1230viralmetaG_FD_189071 | JGI IMG/M metagenome (GOLD analysis project Ga0256380, IMG submission 189071) | Seawater viral communities from deep brine pools at the bottom of the Mediterranean Sea - LS1 2300m | ecosystem: Environmental > Aquatic > Marine > Bathypelagic | place: Mediterranean Sea... | reverse complement strand
CTTCCCACCCCAAGTCTGGGAGATCGCTTGCTGGAATTTTTTGATCTAAAAAGTGGAGGGCATACGCATTGACATAATCGTGCACCCCCATCCGTGCGAGCCGCAGCAGACGAGGACTGCGGGCGAAGTACCCCACTAACAGTGCCTCGATGCCGGTGTAGTCCACCTCCCAAAACACGGACCCACGCGGAGCCACGAACATCTCCTTGACCAGCCCCTGCAACCCCCCACCATGGGGGATTTGCTGGAGGTTGGGATTGACCATCGAGGTGCGGAGCGTGTCGGGGTTGTTGGTGATGGAGGGATGCACTCGTCCATCCTTCCGCACCGGCAGTCCCCCTTCCACCTCCTGATGGGCACGCCGCGCCGTCCCCTCGCTGGGGCGTCCGATGTAGGTCCCGGCAAGCTTCTGGATCTCTCGAAGCTGGAGGATGAGGGGATAGAAGGGGTCAACTGGATACTTCAGCATCAACCCACGAATGGCTGGCTCGTCCGTCGTGCGCTTCCCCCGCCGATTACTCCCCCGATGATGCTGGTGGTCTTGGTAGCGAAGGATGCTTTGCCAACTCACCACGAAGGGCTGCGGCACCTCCCACACCTGCACCGTCCCCTCGCGCAGTTCGAGTGGCACCTTGCAGGGATGCCTGGCGCTGATCCGTCCCCGCTTCCCACACTTTGGACAGTACTGCTGCTCGACGGTGCGAGGGGCGGCATGGCCGGTGGGGTAGGTGCGCTTGGCTTTCTCGAACTGTTTGTAGACTTTGAGTGGGAGGAGGGCAGCGGGCACGACCAGGGACAGTTCAGCATGCGTGCGCTGGAACTCGATCTGGAGTCGAGTGGCATGCCGTTGGCGCACCGCACTGTCGATGGGCATCCCCTTCGTGTGCATGTGGAGGTAGATGGGTTCCATCTCCACCACCTGCTGCTTGTAGAGGTCCCACATCCCCACCTCACGCAGCAACGTCCACGTCCGGTGGGTGATTCGCAACGCCACATCGCTATCCGAGGCGTTATAGAACGCATGGTTCTGCCGGTTCAGGTGCTTCCACCGTGGCTGGTCCGTGAGCAGCATGGAGGCGACGAACCCCAAGCTCTTGGGGAGGTCGGAGTGCAGCACATGCCATGCCAGCATCCCGTCGTAGAGGGTCCCGTTGATGGTGTACCCCTTCGCCTGGAGGCGAGGGTTATCGAACGCCGCGTTCCAGACCACCTTGGCATTGCGACTCCGCAACGCTCGGTCAATCACCGGACGGTAGGCGGCACCCGTAGGAATACTCATTGCTCGATACGCTTCCGTTGCAAAACTAATCCGCACAATCGGAGCCGCCGACCGGAGGTCCACCTCGTCCTCGGGCTTCGCACGGTCGGCTGTCTCGATGTCGTAGCTCAAGGGTTTCCCTGTCGCCAACGCCTGCTCCAACCAGGCCATCGCCACCTCGGGGCGGGGGTCCAGTACATAGTGTGTCGAGGGATAGTGCAGCCCCCGCTTCGCCAGGGTCATGGCGTGCTGCAAGTCTCGAATCAACACCGCCTCGTAGTTCGCATTCCCCCGCATGATGTAGCTGGGATGCACGGAGGGGAGGAGAATATGCTGCCGCCACGGTTGGGCGTAGCCACGGGTGCTGAGAATATCCCGCTGTCCCGTGAAGCGTTCCAGTGCCGTGTTCCCCAAGGGCACAATCACCTTCGGCTTCCGCCGTTGAATCGTTGGTTCGAGGTAGGCCTGCCAGCAATGTTCGAGTGCCGCAGGCGCATAGGGGCCGGTGATGTCATTGTTCGGGGGCCGACACCACAAGGTGTTCGTCAACCAAAAGCGTTCGCGTTCCAACCCTGCCCGTGTCAGGCAGTCGCCGAGAATTTTTCCAGCCGGTCCCACAAATGGACGGCCTTGCTCTGCCTCCTGTTCCCCCAACGCCTCCCCGACCAGTAAGACTTTCGAGGAACCGCGTCCATCAAGGGGAGCAAAGCCGGTGCCGAGGGTGTGCAGCGCACACCCCCGACACTTCAATGGCTTCTTGAGCATTTACCGCGGCGTGATGAAGTACCGAATGGACGCCCGTGCCTTCACCTTGCGCCCACTCGTGGGCTCGATGGCGTAGGGCACCTTCTCTCCTGGGTGTTCAGCGTCATCCTCGAACTCGGAGTACCGATTCGCCAGCGTCTCCTGCGTCTCCGTATCGTAGGCGTCCCAATCAATATACGCCTCGAACAACGCCCCTACGGTGGAGTCAATCGCGGCGACCCAGTCGTTGGGGTCATCGCTCTCCACTGGAGGAATCCCGCACGCCTTGAGGTAGTCCGTCAACCGACTCGTCCCCGCCATGCGCCCCATCGTACGGGGCTTGGCACTGCACCGCGTGAACCGAATGCGGGCATCCTTCCCCTCCGGCACGTCCTGAATCTCCACAGGGTCTACCACCACACGCATGAACCCCTCATGATCCTCATACGTGAACTCGTTGGGTGCCTTGAAGAGATACCGTCCCGCTGGTGGGGGTGGAGGGAACTCGCGGTCATACGCGGCCCACTGTTCTTGATCTGGGGCTTTCAATGTCGTTGGGTCAATGCTCATGCCTTCTCCTTTTTGAGTTGGTTAGTCAGTTCCAGTTCTGCTGCGTGTTCGCGTGCTTGGAGTATTTGCAAGGCTTTCACCAGGCTGGCTGGCTCGATGCTGGGGGGCACGACCACCTTCGCCCCTTGCAAGGGCAGGCGGGGGTTCGACAACACGACAGTGCGTGGCCCAAGTTGTGGGTCTAAGTGTGGACTTAAGTGGAGATGATATTTCCCTGCTGTCATGGCACACCGAAAGGTGTAGTCCATCCAGCGTGGGAGTTGGGAGGTCAACGCTTCACCCACCACCAAGGGTCCAAGCACGGGCGTGTTCTGTCCACTCTCTCCACGACGCACGCCTGCCGTGAAGATGTGGGGGACGGGAGGTTTATCACACAGAATCCCTTCTCGAATCTGCAGTTGCACCATCCCGTAGTGTGCACGGTTGGACGTGCCCAGCTTTAAACTATCCTGCTCCTCTCGAATGGTGACGTTCCACGCCCCTTCCCCTCCCACGTTGGTCCCCGCTGCACTCATCTGTGCGAGGCCCGCCATCAGGAGTTCGGCGTATGCCGTCAGCCCTTCATGCACAATCAAGCCCACGTCCTCCGTCGCCACGGATTCATACTTGCCCTGCTCGTTCCGCACCTCATCACGCAGGGCATGATGCACCCACAACCAGATGTTCCCCTTTGGACGGTAGAGTCGCACCACGTCATGCCTCGCCAACATCTTGAAGGGCTTGTGACTCCCTTTGTCAGCGAGGAACACGGCAGTGCGCTTCCCTTGATGCACCCGTAGGTAGGTTGCGAGTTCAGCGATGAGTGTTGTCTTCCCGTGACCCGTGTCTCCATACAACAACACGCTTAAGTCATCGGGGAGATTTAACGGTTGCTCAGCCATCGTCACCTCCAAAAGAACGTGAGTATACCACTGGGTTAAGTCACCCCTGCTGCTACGGTGCGCTCCGCTTGATGGTGTGGAGTGCGGCGCACATACAACCCATTCCCCACCGGATCACGGCGCACGGTGCGTACCCAACACGCATCCAAGTACGGGCACGTCCCGAAGTGGGACTCGCACGCCGAGAAGTTTTGCGGGAAGGGTGCCAGGTCCGTCGCCGCTGCAATCTCATGCTCCCGCTTCGTGCGTTGCTGCAGGAACTCCTGCATCATCTCCCGCTTAAGGAAGATGGGTTGGGTGCGTGGGAAGAGGGGACTCAGCGTATCGGGGTGCGTCTTGCGCAACCACTGCACCCATGCCCGCAACCCCGCTCGTCCACCCAAGTCCTTGTACTCCACGGTCGGGAACCGCTCGAACCCTGACTTGCGCGTGACGTGATACTGCGTGTTGTAGAGGCCAGGTGATCCGTGCTTCCGATAGCCATACACCAAGGGATGGTAGAGCTTCCCGTACCGCAGCGTCCCCTTCCCCAGTCCCTGAATCCAACTCCCCACAATCTTCTCCCCCGTCGCCTTCTCGCAGGCGAGGATAGTGAGGTGTTGCTGCAGGGCATACGCCCACTTCCGATTGCTCCACCCTCCACGGAAGGTCTTGAAGTCGGGGTACCACAAGTCCCCTGTCTTCCGCTCGCGCAGCAGCAGGTCGGGGCGCACCATATACAGCACCCCCTCATGCTCGAACTCTAGCTCCTGCTCAACGGCCACCTTCTCATACTGCACTTTCCACTGGGGCCAGACCTCGACCTCGAACGCCATGATCAAGACCTCGGCCACCCACTGCTGGTCCTGGGCCAGCAGCCCCCACTCAGGGAGGGTTGTCATGTGATCCAGCGCATCCCCTCCCGTGTCGCTCGTCAGTGCCTCCAATCCCTCATGCACCACGATGCCAAAGGCCAGGGGCTCCGGCATGGAACGAGGCACGATGCCGACTCCGTCATACTCCGTCAGCCAGTAGCGTTTCCGTGGGCAGGTCCAGTCTGCCTCGATGCGAGTGCGGTCAACTAGTAGCATTGCTCAGCCTCCTCGTGCTATCATCCAATTCATGCATTTCGACTCCTTCCTCCCCTCCCATGAGGTGTCCATCCTTGCGGGGGCCAGCGGCTCCGGCAAAAGTACACTGCTCTTGCAGATGCTCCATGCCTGGGCGCAAGGCACGTCCTTCATCGACATCCCTCCCCCGCCACAGGGACTGTCGTACATCGCAGGGGATCGGTCTATTCACTCGCTTTATCATCGGGCAAAGGACGTGGGTATCGACATGACGACCATACCTCATGCGTCCATGATTGACAATAGCGACATCGACATTCGCATGTTTCAATACGATGCGCTCTCGCTCCTGTTCAACCTGCTCGATAAGCTCAAGGGTCCACTCATCATTGTCGATCCCCTCATCATTTTCTTGGGCGTCGACCTCAACCGCTACCACCTCGTGGCTCCGGCCCTCATCCGACTCAACCGCTACTGCCAAGACAAGGGCTACACCCTCCTCGGCACGCACCACACCACCAAGGCCCGCTCCGACTTCTCCTTTCTCCGACCGCAGGACCGCATCTCTGGTAGCTCAGCCTTGAGTGCGTTCACCTCCACCCAACTCGCCCTCACCGCTCCCGATGAGGTGCCAGGGGAGAACATCCTCAATGCTGCGAGGCTCGATATCGTCTCACACATCGCCGCACCTGAGACACATTGGCTCAGCCGAGATACGAAGGGTTTATATACACCGATGGGACGGGAGGCAGCGACTATCCTTCAGCACTGCGGGGCGACGGGACTGGCTGTGTATCAGGTCATCCCTGATGGGGCACAGCTTCCCACTACGACGATTCTCTCGACGCTGGAGGGGGTGGCAAGTCGGGCGACGGTGTTCCGTCAGCTCGAAAAGCTCTGCTCACTCGGCATCTTGACCAAAGCTTTGCGAGGACATTACCAACGTGCGCCCGCACCCACGTCTCCGGCGACGACAGCAGAGACTTAAGACGATGCTCCACCGATGGGCTGGTGCGTAATGAACCGAAGGATAATGTTGGCGACGGCAAGGCACTGCGTGACGACCGGCGTCGAGGGCTGGTCGAGCGCACTCGCCACACCTAACGTGGCGATGTTGAGCCAAAAGGTTTTCGATTTCCACCACGACTTCATCTAGCACCTCAATCCTGCAAATAATTTTTAAAATAGGGGAGGGGTCTACTTCTTGACCCCCTCCTTCTGTCTTGGTTTATTGTAGACGGTAATCCGAGGGGACTGTCCAAGAAAGCGGTCAGTCAGGAGGGAGCGTGCCCGCTCCTCTGAGGAGGCAAACACCTCGTGTATCTCGAAGTGGTCGTTCTGCAGCCGCACCTCGAACATATAGAGCTGCATATCACTAGGTTTGTGGCGTCCCTTTCGTGCCATAGGTCCTCTCCTGTGGGGTAGCATCAGTCGGCAGGCCGCACGCCCCCCACAATACTTGGTAAATATCCGTCGCTACCTCTGCCCGTTCCAAGAACGGGACGTTGTGGCGCAGCACATCGCCCACCACCGACATCAATCCTGAGAGTGTTTGCTGGACCGAGAGATCGCGCTCGCGCACCTCCGCATGCACCGCCATCGAGAAGAGAATCGTGTTGCGCACCCGCTCTATGGGGACGCCGAGTTGCTTTGCTACTCGTTCAATCCCCTCCTCGTCTTCTATCTGGAGGGTTTTTATCTCATGCTCATCACTCATAGCTACCCCTCCTCCTCACGCTCCCGTTGGCGCACATCCCACTCCACATGAATATGATTGTAATGGCCTGGAACATTCCACACGACATCCCATCCAAGCCCCAGGTTTCCCCGAAAGTGATTGGCTAAATCAGCTGTTGCCTTCTTGTCCAACACCACGCCACTCAAGACCTGAAAGTCGATGGCCCTGTCCTCGTAATGCAGGGATTTGTTCGCATGGTCGTGGTCGTTCCAACTCGTGACGCGGATGTCCCGTCCATGGCGTGCACTCCACACGCTGGCAAGGTTGAGCAGCCGCACCATCTCCGCTTCCAAGAATCCCACCTTCACTGCGTGCCGCAGTCCAGCAAATCTAATCATTATTTCCTCGCTGTAGTTCTCGATACTGCAGATACCGCACCAGTCCTCGCTGCAAGAAGGACAGGCGCTGCTGTTTCTCCATTTTCATGGGCATCGTGATGTGATACCGACGCTGCCCCTCCATACAGGGCTCGTCCGGCAACGCCAGCAACTGCTGGTATGCCTCCAAGCGTACGCGCTCAGGGTTCATCCGACCTGAACGATAGTGACGGCGGCGCGTGTTTCGACCCAGCATCGTGCCCCACATGATAGCGGGTTGTCCTGATCATGGATGACCTTGGAGGGTCCATGTATCTCTATGAGATGCCCATACCGTTTCTTCGCCCCGCTCATCTCAATCCCAATGGCGGGCTCGTCATCGGCCTCCTTTCTATTCCGCGCCATGACATGCTTGTTCACATGGATGCGCTTGAGGTTCCCGTTCGTGACCTTCACGACACTCGACATAGTGACTCCTTAATATGTATGGTTATGAGACTATCCCTGTAGTAATTAAGTAAAGAGGTAGAAACACAAGACTTACGAAAGTCTCACCCCCCTTAAAAGAGGGGTATTTGGGGGAGCAAACGAGACAGCTTGTCTCAATCGTCTCAGTAGAGTGAGACTGACCTAACTCCTGTAACCTCAAGGGTTTACCCCCTAAAGTCTCACGATTCACACCATAATAGAAGTCAGGGTGTCGTCACACGTCACACCCAGGGCAGTAATAATACTGCCGGGCCCATGCTCGCAGCATACGCCCCCCGCATCGTTGGCACAGGGGAGGCCATCGCACTTCGCCCTCACCCCACCCTTGGGGCGGATGTTCTCGCGCCTCCTCTCGCGCCGACTCCATCACCCACTCCGGTGGCTCGTCGTATTCGCTCATGCAATCCTTTCTCCTTGGTATCCCGCACCGCAATATGTTTCCGTTGATCCGTCTGCCCTTTCCCGTTGCACAACAAGCAGCCCCGACACTGCACACGGGGGAAGGGGCATTCGATCTCCCGCGTCAGTAACTCCAGCGTCCCTCGATACCGTCGATAGGTGCGGTACCCCATCGCCTGTGCCTGCGCCTGCTCTGCCGGTGATTGCACACTCGCCATCGCCAAGGCTTGCAGGCGTTGGGTGCGCCACTGGGAGGTATACGCCAACCACTGATGCCCGCGTAACTGCTCCAACCAGAACACCGCCGCATTGGGGACCGCTGCCATATCCCCATGTGCCCCGACACGAATCGGTTTCCACTGGGGGAGATTCTGCAAACTCCCATGCGGGTAGGCCTGGGGTGTCGCCTTCCAACTCGACCATGGTTGGTTCAGCATGTACCCTGGCACGTAGCACTCCCCGTCTGGATTCTTCAGGCTCGGCTTGAGGCTACAGTCCCCGCAGTTACTCACATCCGTGCCCGCCTTGCGTGCCTCTTGGGGATGTTGATCGCGCAACTCGATATACACCTGCACGCAATCCCCTGTTTTCATATTGGCACTGGTGCGCCCAATGCTTGACGCCAGCACCACAATCGGGTCCGGCCCGATCGCACTCGGTCCCTCATACAACGTCAGTCCGTTCATGGCTGCGCTCCCAGAAAGATATCTAAGTTTGCATTACAGAACTGCGGCAGGTAGTTGGGCGTGTCGGCTCCGGTGTAGACACTATAGGGCGGCACCGTTGCGGCCTTGTACCCCCACTCCTTCTTCATCTGGATGCGCTGCGCCTCCTCCCGCCGTGTCATATATTGCGCGGCCTCTGTGCTATATCCACGCGCCTCCCAGAACAGGGACATGGGGAGGGTGCGGGACACGGCCTTACAGAAGGGACACATCAGGTTGAACTTTGCAGGGGTCGCTCCATTGATCACCCCCAACAAGTCGAGGAGGTAGCGATAGGATGGCCGTCCCCGTGCCCAGTACCCTGGCTGCTTCAGGGCAGGCCGACGCAATCCCGCGTGCCACCCCAAGTGCTGCGCGGGCGCGAAGGGAATCCGTTCCTTTTGATAACGGGCAGTATCCCAGAACGTCTTGCGTGTATGATCCGCAGTCACGCTCGCCCAGGACAGGTCCTTCTCGCTCAATGGCGTGGGCGCGTCTGGCTTATGGAGTTCCACTTCTTCAATCGCGTCCAACATCCCTGCTGTCATTGCAAACTTCACTCGTGCATCTTGACTCGCCAGGCCGTAATCCTTTGGCACATTCGTCCACCCGTACCGCTCGCGTGTCATCACGCTCGTGAATCCGGCGATGGTTTTTTGTGGGCGTGCTAATACATCTTCAGTTCGTGGATATTTCGTCCACGGCGGGGGCCATGCTCGTTTGATAGGCACACGGAACACACGCTCCACCTCCCGACACCGACAACAGCCCCATTGCAGTCCCTCTTGGAAGTAGTGGGACCGGAATGATCCGTTGCGTGACCCATGTGGTCCCATGCACAAATGCCCGCAACTGTGATAGCGATGCACGTCGCTTAGTTCATGTTCATGCGCGGGCTTGTAGTGTGCGTGCTTCCGGTACATCTGCGAGAAGGGCCAGAGCTTGCGATACACCGTCCGAAACCTGCTTCTCCCACCCTGAACATGAGTCAGCCTCTCATAACGTGGCATCTCATAACCTCCTTCCGACTGGGGAAATCTCTACCTTGCCGCCGTAGCCAAACAGCACCCAAACATCCTCTGCTCGTTGCGGCGGCAGGCCATCACTCGAACATGCATCGGTGAACCACACTCGCGGACGGGCCACCCCGATCACCTCATGTGCATGGACAATCTTGGTCCCGCCTCGGTGACGGGCCACCTGCTGCATAATCCCCGCTTGATCCGTCACCAGAAACTCAGGGCTTACTTGCGTATCAAAGAGATAACAACTACTCCCCTGCAATTCCGGTGTCGAACAGACCGCTGCCAGCATGAGCGTCAACGCCGCCTCGTCAATGCTCCCGCTCGCATCAACCGCAAACACGCCATCCCACCGCTTATTGCGCCCGCGTCCTGGCATCAATGGATTCCCATGCCGATGTTCGCGTCGCCATGACCGTCCCCGAATCGTGCGCCCTCGTGTCTTGATGAGGGTGTCGAGCAACTGCATCACCCACGGTGGCGCAGGCGGCAGCGTCGTAGGTGGTGTACCCCTCCCCGTCCCTTCTGCGCTCGCCAACCTTTCACCCTGCGCATCGACCGGCTCGAAGGGATGCTGCCCTGACTCCTGCGCTTCCTGCTGTGCAGCTTGGGCGATGTGTGTGGTGACTTTCACCCACACCGTACTCACTTTCCCTTGCTCCTCCTCACTCCCCCCACCTGTGCCTGCGGCATACGCATCCGCCCGCTCGCGTCCACACCCCTCCGTCCCCTCGGGCCGCTCATCCTTCAAGCGGTCATAGGCAACCTCCGGTGGGCATGGTGCAATCTTCAGCCGGTCGAAGGTGACGACGCGACTCTCAGCCTTCTGCTCCTGCATCGACGCTTCCACCACTTCCCAATCCACATTGGTCTTGTGATGGATGGCCGCATCACACACCACATTCCACAACTGCGCCTCGCGCTCCTCCTGCCGTGCGCTGTGATTGCAGAAGATGTGGTGCGCCTCATGCCTGAGCATGTGTTCCCGCACCCGCTCTGATGCGTGCAGGAAGGCATCACCGATAATCAACACCACTTGCCCATCACGGAGTCCAGTCGCACACGTTGGGAGTTCGGGCTGTATCAGCACATTCCCTGCTGGCACTGCCGCACACAACGCCCGTGTGACATGACTCTTCGGTGCAAGCTTTACCGTCATGCTCCCTCCTTCTGCTCTTTCATCTGCGTCCACTTCTTCAACAACGCCTGCTTCCCTGCAGCCAGCATCTCTGGCGTTGCGCCTCGTTCCTGCGCTGCCATCGCATCCGGTGTGTTAAAGAATGCATCCAACACTTGCGCCAGCTCTCCCGTCACATCCTCCACCGCCCGCTTCGTGAGGATCTTCAGCACCTCATCCGGCGTAGATGCTTGGTGTTCCCCACTCGCTGACGTGGCAGCATCTGTCAGTGCCGCTGTCTGATGCATCGAGTGCAACACGTCGAGCAGGCCCGCCGCGACTTCAGCCGCATCCTGCGTCTTTGCCCACTGCTCAGCCGGTAGACTCGAGGTATCCTCTAAGCGTCCCAAGACGGCGGCGGCATGTTGTGACGCGAACGTCCCTTCGACCACCGTGCGTCGCACGTACTCGTCCCGCCAGAACAAATCCACGCCGCTTACCCACGCCTTGAAGCGGTGCGCGCCTCCAAACGTCGTCGGGAGTTCAGGCAACGTGGGTTCTGGCGTCACAACCACATCTCCCAACAGTTTCGCCACGCTCTGCAAATCCCCACGCTCGAAGACGTTGTATCCCTGCATGGGATAGGGAATGAACAGCAGCCGTGCCATCAGTTCATCTTTCAGTGGGCGTTTGGGCGCGTTCAGTCCACACACAATAGCTGTCGGCTTCAAGTGTGTGTCTCGAATCCGCCGCTCACTCAGCAGCGACAGCGCACAACTCAGCACTTCCTCTTGTGCCTTGTCTAACTCATCAATGAACAACACCCATCCGCCATCCAACGCCAACACTTCCGGCGGGATGATGGCAGGCTGTGTCCACCGAATCACACCACCCACCCGATGTGGGAATCCTCCGATGTCTTCTGGTGTGTCGGTTTGCGGATTCCAATACACCATCTTCAATCCCAACCGCTCTTGTGCCCAGTACGACACCAGTCGAGACTTCCCACACTGTGTCGGTCCCACTAAGGCAGCGACGCCCAGTGGCGACGGTACTCCTGGCGTGGGATCAACCATCGCTGTCAGCATGTCAAACAGATGCTGATCCTTCTCCGTCCACGTCAACGTCTTCAGGTTCATCATGATTTGTGTCCCTCTCGATAGGCCAAGCCCACCTTGCGGCGGTACTTACTCGCTTGGCGTTTAGTCGGGCTGACACCTGCTCGTTCGCATGCACTCCGAAAACTCCCATCCTTCACCGCAAACTCCCGATTCGGGAGTCTGGTAGGCTTCTTGGGTTCCTTGATACGCACTATCGCGCCTCCTCCTCCTGATTCCAATGCCGATGGATAGGGAATGCAGAGGTCCGCCACCGTTGATCTCCCATCGCAATCCACGAATCGGCATAGCGCAAGGCTTCGCTCTCGTTCTGCGCGCAGACTGTGACGGTAACTTTCGCTGTCTCAACAAACGGCTCACCACATAGCGCTCGCTTCTCAACGTTCAGCGTCAGTGCGACAGTTTCGCCCTCACGATTCCCTACCCCTGGCAGCGTGAGAACTCCCAGTTGTGCCACATTCGTCAGCGGAACTTCTAGCACTACGTCGTATCTTGTATTCCGTTCCATCACTTCCCTCCTTCTTGGCGGTACACCACATCCACGTTGATTGCCTGATTCCACTCCTTGCCTGCTCGTCTCAACTGACCGGCCGCTAACTGTTTCGCTTCCACGACTGCTTGTTCCTTGTTCGGAGCATTCACGGTGAAACTTCGTCGCGTTGTGATGTAGACCACATATTTATGCTGCATCCTTACACCTCCTCCACTGTAAATTCCTGCCCACAGACCATGCACATCCACCACTTGCTGCTCGTCCCGTCTACCGTTCTCGTCCCTCTCGGTATCAGTGCGCCTTGACGCGATTTCCTGTGCTCGTCACACGAGGGACAGCGTGGCGCTGCCGTGTGATCTGCTGGCTCAAATGTGGTGGGTTGACTCATATATTTCCTCCCGTACACCAGAAAAGGGCCGAGGCCTTTCGACCTCGACCCTGTGGTGCTATATCTTAAAACTGCCGTCCTCCTCACATAATGACCACGACTCCCATTCGCCCTTCTTTTCCTCATAAGCCGTGGCGAATTCCCGGCACTTATCCGCTAGTGGTGTCCCCAGGATTTTGCAGATTTTTCTATCAATCTCTACATCATCCTGCGTGTTTACCAAGTCCACCAGTCTTGTATCCTCTGTCAACAGTGACAGTGTGTCAGGATGTAAACCGGTAGTGGCTGTGATCACCTTACCGTTTCGGTAAATGCGCATGCTAACCCCACACCGATTTCATGTCCGATGCTTGCGAGTTTTCATGCGTAGTGTGGACATAGGCGTCGTAAGTAGATCTGAATTGCACCAGGTGCCCACTAATCGTTGCACCCCGCACCTTTCGTCCGACTTCACTGGTTGATACCCAGATAAAGCCCTTCTGTTCCAGGCTAGTGCGCACGGCATGCAATGTGCCCTGCTCCCCACCCTTGAAGTCTACAAACGCGGCCATGTCCGTTTCACTCACGGTTGAGTGATCCTTAAGCCAGCTGAACAGCTTGCCAGCAAATGAGGTACCGATACCAAACGGCTCGAATATCACCGTGCCCCAACGCTTACCTTGTTTGTCGGGGTTCAGGTTCTTCTCGGTAGCCGCGGCCAGGAAGTAGAGATACGTTTTCTCTACTAGGGTACAGTCCCTCTTTATTTCTACTTGTCGCTCTGTAAGCTCAGATGCGACTTTCGCAGTCAAGGGGAACTCGGTAACGATAGCCGACTTACTGGTACCGCCTTTCCTCTTTCTACCCTGGCGTGATTTTGCTTTGGACATTTTCGCTATGCTCCTATAGCTACGATGATCCCTAGTGGCTGACTAGGTACAGTGGGCTTGTACTACTCGAAAGAGTACGCGCCTCTCTTCAGTTGTCAAAGACCTGCGCAGTACGTGTCTATCTAGTCTCTATGGACCTCTGACGTACTGCTAGCATTATCTCACCGGTCAGGCGGTCGTGAGCATAGGCTTCAACTGTTGCAACTAAAGGACTTAGCGGATGTCAAGCAGAATCAGCATCAACATACATAATGACCGTAAACCGTTGCGGGATAAGGACATGGTGGGAGGGGTCTAATCGGCCCAACCTGGGTGCGGCAGGGGGGTTTCCCGTCTACGAAATTGAGGGGGTGGGACGCATAGCTTGACTGACCCTACAATGGCGGAGTATCGTCTGCGTCAGGGGGCAAGCATGACCGAAATGCGTCGATTTTTTGGGCGTCGGTCCACACCACAGGAACAAGAGGCCCGAACACAGAATGTGACGTTCGACGTGGTGACGGACAAGCGCCGATTTGCCCATTTAATTCGAGAAATGCGGGTGCAGTCCATGTTGACCACACGCACCCTGGCAAATCGTCTCGGAATCCGGCAAGCCTCGCTCAATCAGTATTTCTACCGGAAACGGGGGGCAGGCGGGACCAGCACCCTGAAATGGTTCCTCCGCTTTGCTGAAGCGTGCGGATGTCAGCTCTATATCACCTTCCCCTCCGCAAAAGAGGCCCATCGACTGGAAAGTGCCCCCATGAAAACGCCCACGTTCATTGGAGTCGGCTCCTTAGAAGAACAGGTACCTGATGCGGAAGCTCACGCCGGTCGAAGCTGACCAATTCGCGCTGATGCTCCTCTCCGGGGCCCCGCTCTCGGATGCGGTGGGGTATTTTCTGCCTCTCACCAGTCCCCCCGACTTTGCCGAACTCGCGGCTGACACATGGCCCCAACAGGCCGAGGTGGTGGCCGCCCTCCAACGCTATAGTGGCGGGGAGGAATGGCATCAGATGACCGATGCACAACGGCTCGAAGTAGCGATTAAGAAGCACTACAACGAGATGGCCTATTTTCTCTGGACGACCAATTACGTCGACGCAGGCGGGAATGAGAAATTGAAGGCCGATACCTGCCGGATTGCCATTGAAACGAAACTCGCTGGACTCGCGGGGCAGGAATCGCCCCTCTCGCGGTTCTATCACGACATGCTCGCCAAATATGATCACACCGCCACGCCTGTGAGTTAAATGGCGACCTCCACCGTGCCCCCTGCGCTGCGGGACCGGCTGATGACGGAATTTCGGCAGTTCATCTGCGAGAACACCGCCTTCATGCCGTTTGAACACCAGGCCGATTGGTGGGTCACGACGGATGGCTACGAACTGACGGAGGAGGTGACGGATGCGCACGACACCCGCCCCTCCATCAAGGTCTGTCTCCCGACCGGCACGGTCGAGCAGCGGGTCCTCACCCCCCGCACCCACGGTCGGGCCAAGGTGGTCGCGGAGTTGGGGGCCTACAAGTCGGGGAAGTCGGCGGGCGCAGGGTTGTGGGGTGCCGGCTTTGCCGCCGTGCCCAATGCGTTGGTCTACTTAGTCGGGAACGAATACGACATGTGCGCCCCGGAATTTGACTACATCCTCGAAGCCCTGTGTTCGGAGCGCGGCTTGAACCAGAAATATAAATCGCTCCAAAACCGCCCCAAAGACGGACGCCTCTGGTTGGAGATGGAGAACGGGGCGCGGTTCGAGGCCCGCAGTTGGGAACGCTCCGAATCACTCAAAGGCAAGGAAGTCGACGCCTATATCTACTGCGAGGCCTACCAACTCCCCGGCATCGAATGCTTCACCTCCATTGCCCAAAATTTGCGCGTCCGGCAGGGCTACGCCATCTTTCCCACCACCCCCGACCGCCCGTGGGTGCAGGTGTTCCATGACAACGGGCACGGGCACCGGGATTTCCCTGGCTGGGTCTGTAAATGCGCGGTTCCGGCGATGGTGAACCCCTACAGTTTCGACCAGGCCGCGATGGACCGCGACAAGCACCTGCTGACCCGCGAAAAGTTCTCGATTGCCTATATGGGGAAATTGGGGGATTTCGTTGGGCGCGTCTACCACTACCAGCGGGGCGAGCGGTGTTTCACCCTCAACTCCCACCCCACCCTGTGGCATCACCTGGACAAGGGGGCGACCAGAGAAAATTTCAAGCTCCCCCACGACTGGCGGGTGGAGGTGGGCGCGGATACCGGCACCTACTGCGCGGCGGCGGTGATTGGCATTTCCCCCGAAGGCCACGCCTACGTGCTGGACGAACTCACGAATTACAACTACGCCGCCAACACCCCCGAACTCGACCCGACTGCCTCTATTCTGTCGTGGGCCCAAGGCCTCACCCGCATGGCGGCGGTATGGAAAACGCGCCCGATGGCGTGGGTGGACAGCAACAGTCAATTCAAGCAGGAATGTCTGCACCACGGGGTGCATCTCCTCCCCAACAAACGAGGCCGGGAAGTGCGCACCGAAGCAGCGCGGCAGTATTTCCAGCACGAACAGATTTTCCTGGCCCCCTGGCTTAAGATCCTCCCCTACGAACTCGAAAATGCGCAGTGGCCCGACCGCACCACGGCAGCGGGGAAGTACGAGCGGCTCAAGGTGAACGATCATGTGCTGGACTGCATCGAGCATGTCCTGTCCCGGCACCCGCGTGCCAAGAGCCACCCCCCACCCGTTTCACAGCCGATGCCCGGCAGTGTGCAGTGGTTGGGGAACCCCATTCGACGACGGAAAAAAGGCAGACCCGTGGATGTGCATTTAGGAGGACAGTGATGAATCGCCAGGAGGTAGAAGATCGGCTCCGTACCGTGGAAGCCAAGGTGCGGTTTATCATGCACACGCTGGCCCTGACGCGGAAGAATAATCACACAGGGTCCACGGACTCGCGTACGTTTGATACGCTATTCGAGGAGGCGGTGAAACATGGAGTGGATGCGGCAAGTCTTGCGTCAGTGGTTACGCCTGCCGGACCCCCAGCAGCCGGACCTGCAAGTGCTGATGGACCGGATGGATTCACTGGAACAACTCTTGATGCGTCACCTCCGGCAGCCGGACCCCCTTCCCCCGGAGAGCGTGGATGAAGGACGTTTGGCCGATTGGCCGGACGCTCATTTGGGAGCGCAGTAAATGCCCAAGGACGACAGCGAAAAACTAGCGGATTACACCGACGACTACAACCGGCTGCGGGCACAGAAGGCCCGCAATGTGGGATCGGTTGAACTCCGCATTCTGACCAACCTCTCCTTCATTTCCGGGGAGCAGTGGATCGGGTCACAGAACCGCGTCATTTTCACCCGCCGCCGTGACCCCAATAAGCTCCACCTCGTCTTCAACCTCGCCGCCCAGATGCTCTACAAAATGATGGGCCGGTTGAGCAGCATCGCCCCCGTCTTCAAGGCCCGCGCCGACAAACAAGACCCCAAGTCCATTGCCAAGGCCGAAGTAGTCGATAAGCTGATTCGCGCCCTCGATGAGAAGCTCGACCAGCCGTCCCGCACCTGGGAGATTCTCTGGTGGATGGCCGTGGGTGGGGTAGCCTTCGAGTATGTCCCGTGGGTCAAAGACGCCACGATGGAACCGATGCCCCGGTTCGATCCCGAAACCAACGAATTGATGTGGACGCATGTGCAGACCGGGGAGGTCGTGCCGGAAACGATGCGGCAGATGGCCTTAGCGCAGGGGGCCCCCAAAGAGCAGTTCGAGGTCGTGGAGGATATGGTCCTCACGGGGGATGTCGGGAGTGAAGTGCTCAGTCCCCTCAATGTCTTCATCGACGCCTCCGTGCGCTCGGTAGATGACCTCTCCCCTGATCAAGCCGTCTACATCGCCAAAATTCGGACCCTGGGGTGGATCGAGGCGAACTACGACGTGAGTGCCGGCACCATCGACAACATCAAGGATGCCCAGGAAGTGCGGATTCTCTCGACCGACATCAAACAGTTCGGGGACCCTACGGGGTCTACACACCTCCAAGACCTGATTCCCCGCATTCAAGGGACGCGTACCCACAGTGACCCTGACCTCTCGGTGGTGGTCGAACGCTACCAGCCCATTTCCGACAAAAATCCTCGCGGGAAGTACACGGCCTTCATTCCAGGCGAACAGATCCTCCATGACGACGACAATCCCTATGGGTTCATCCCCTTGGTGGATTTCCACTGGTCGCCCACAGTGGCGACGTTCTGGAGCAACGATTACGTCAGTGACCTGATTGCGCCCCAACGCTTTCTCAACAAACGCCTCTCCCAACTCGGGGAACAGGCCAACGCCTCCATCTACGGGGATGAACTCCTCGGCCCCACACTCAAGCGGGAGGACATTCCGGTCGATTACCCCGCGCCCATCGAAAACGGGCTCAACGAGGCTGGGGTCAAGATGGTGCAGCGGCGTGATCCTCCCCAACTCCCTGGCTGGTTCATGCAGTCCATCGATCTGACCATCAAGCTCATGCGGGAGATTGCTGGGGGCGTGGATTTATTCCAAGACAACAAGGGCATGGGCCATATGCGCGGCCCGATGGCCGTGCCGATGCTCCAAGAGATTCTCGACTCCCAATGGGGGAATCTCTACCAACATATCGGGGAACGCTTCGCCAAGGTGAAGGAAATGCGGATGAATCGGGTGAAGGAGTACTACCCCGCCTTCCGCACCCTCCACTACACCGACCGGAACATGAAGGATGAGGTCTTCATCTTCCAGACCTCGGAGGTGCTGCGGGCCGGGACCGATTTCTCCATCACGGTCGAGCGGGGGAGCCTGGTTCCCGAACTGCGGGCGCTCCGTGAGGCACGGATTCGAGAACATCTCCAGTCCCCGCTCAATGTGCTGTATATCGACGAGCGTACCGGGCGGATCGACAAGGAAAAGATTGCGGCCGACCTCGATATGGGGGATGTGGGGCGCGAAGCCGCCGAAGCCAAGTATCGGAAGCTCGGGATGGCGCTGGTGGAGCGGTTATGGGAGGGGTCCCCCCTGCCGGAGCATATTCCCATGCCGTTCTGGAATCTGCGCGTCATCATGGACGAACTCGAATCCGAAATGGCGACGATGGAGTTTCTGGGCGCGAGTCCCGAAATTCAGCAGGGGTTTGTGGAGTTCTGGAACAAATGCCGCCAATTCCTCATGGAAGCGTCGGAACGCCGCCAACAGGGGCAGAGCGAGCAACAGATCCAGGGCGCGGTGGCGCAAGCCGCCCAGCAAGCCGCCGCGAAAGCCGCCGCCGAAGCCATTGACATGGCACTCGACCAGTTCCGGGCCAGCCAGGAGATTGCCCCGCAAGCGCCCCAGGCGTTGGCCCAGGCGATGGCGCAGACTCAGCAATCCCAACCACCTCGGCCCCAGTAATGGCTAAAGCGCCCAAGCAGAAAGTCGCCAAGGTCATGGGGGAATTTAAGCGGCGGACCCTCAAGTCCTCCAACGGGCAGCGGGTGACATCCCCTGCCCAGGCCAAGGCCATCGCGCTCAGTGAGCAGCGTCGCGTTGATGTCCGTCGCCCCAAGCGGTAGGGGAGCGGTGACGGGCTGACCCTACATCTTGACAGCCCTTTCCCTGGATTTCTATACTGAGCCTGCAGTGTCAAGAAGAACACGGTGGATGAATACGTGTATGTCCACTCCTCGGCAGAGGAATACGTTCATGCACACTCAAAGACCATTCGGAGGGACCTGATATGAGTGAAATTGACGAAACCCCTTCCACCGATGCCCCAGCGGAAGCGCCGGTCGCTGCCCCTGAGACATCCCCTAACAGTGGAGAAGACGCGTCCTGGCCGAAAGAGGTCCAGGCCGAGTTCACGAAAAAGTCGCAAGCCTTAGCGGATGAACGTCGCCAGTTTCAGTCGCAACAGCAGCAATGGCAGCAACAATCGCAGCAGCAGTATCAAGCCTTGCAACAGCAGGCGAAGTTGATGCAGCAGCAGCGTGGGCAACAGGGACAGCAGCAGCAAACACAGTTGCTCGAACAGTTGCGTGGCATGTCATATCTGGATGGCGCGACGGCAGCCCAGTTGATGGAACGGATTATCAACGAGGGCATCAACCCCCTCCACCAAGCGATCCAACAACGTGATCAAGCCTTGTCCCATTTATGGACCGAGTACAAGGCGATGAAAGCGGGGTTGGGGCAGCACACCAACAAATCTGCCGAAATCGACTTCGCTGGTCGGTTGACGAAACTGCGCGATGAACACAGTCTTCCCGATGAAGAGTGGGCGAACGAGTACCTCAAGGATGTGTATTACTCCCATGAAGGTAACGACCTCGACGCTGAATATCCCACGATGGTGCGCTCGCGTCTCGACGCGATGCGCAAGGGATTTCGGGAGCTAGACCGTCAAGCGGCGACCCAAGCCAAAGCGAAATCTCCCTTTCCCGGCAAGGGTGGGGAGGTGTCGTTTACGGACGGCAAGACCGGCGGGTATAAAACCCCGGAGGCTCGCGCCGATGAACTCTGGGCCATGATGAATCCTGGTCAGAACGAGTGAGCTGCTCCACGGAGTTGTAGCTTATGGCAAGTACCACTGACGTGATTGAGGCGATGAAATACACCTATGGTGTAGATCAAGTCCTCTATCTCGTGAACCAAGAAGTGGTCTGCTGGAATATGTTCCAGAAGATCAAGAAGCCGCTCGGTGGGCGCGGTCAGTTCATTATGCCCATCATGGTGAAGAATCCCGGCGCGTGGACGGGGCTGACCGAAGGGGGAGCGTTACCCTCGAACATCAACCCGGACACGACCGAAGCGACGTTCAGCCTCCAAGAATTTGCGGGGCTGTACAACATGTCGTGGAAACTCATCCAAGACGCACGGAACTCGAAGTTTGCGTTCCAGACGGCGTTGAAGATGATGGAAGCGGGCTTCCGTCGCCGGATTCTCAAGCTCATCAACGCCGATCTGATTTCGGATGGGTTGGGCAAGTTGGCGACCATGCCAGCAGCAGACAACCAGACCACCATCACCGTCGCAGAACTGCCGAGTATTGACCTCGGGATGACGGTGGACCTGATTGATGCTTCTGACAACGACGCGGACTTGGCAGCCTCTCGGACAGTCACGGCTGTTGATGTGCCGAACCGCACGGTTACCA
>Ga0256380_1000022_pt1 | contig 20455 bp, 30 predicted proteins | sample LS1230viralmetaG_FD_189071 | JGI IMG/M metagenome (GOLD analysis project Ga0256380, IMG submission 189071) | Seawater viral communities from deep brine pools at the bottom of the Mediterranean Sea - LS1 2300m | ecosystem: Environmental > Aquatic > Marine > Bathypelagic | place: Mediterranean Sea... | reverse complement strand
TAGAGTGTAACCCAATCTAAACGGGGTTGGCATTCAAGCAAAGACTACTGTTGACATCGTGACAGAATGTGTTAGGTTTGATACTCGACCAACACACACCCTCTGATTGAGGAGTTAGAAATGGAAAACTTCGACAACATCCCATCCAAAAGCCTAAAGGTAGAGGTCACGCACCTCGTCAACAAACTCGCCTCTAATGCAGGATTATATGATAGCGATGACGTGTTAGGCGCTCTCTATGTGCTTCGGATGAAGGTACAGAAATCTTCCCAGAAGCGGGTGCTACAACTTGACGAAGACCGTTCTCTCCGCAAGGAGGGGGTGACCACACGCAAGCCTGACAAGCAATGGATTGATCGTGATGGACGATACCACCGATACGATCCTGCTCTGTGGCCAGATGGGCTAGACGTAGACAGGTTCATGGATCACATCCAAAAAGTGGTTAACCTGAGAATGGAAGCTGAATTATTTCTGGGTTCTTACGCCGATAAGCTGAAGGAGGAATCCAAGGATGCGCTTAGAGATGCTGAGTACATGGTGTCCGAGTTGATCGCTGCTGATGTAGAAAGTTGTAACAGAATTGAAGTTGAGGTACACCCTATCAAAAGTAAGGAGGGGGGCTGATGATCAACCAACACGAGCATAAAGAATTTATCGACAAGATCATGTACAAGGTGAAGAAACACTCACGACTAGTGTCTTGGATTCATGAGATGAATGATGAGAGTACTAATCTCGACCAATTCAAAGAACTAATGAAAGAGCAGAAAGAGGTGATCGAAGACATAGAAAATTCCCTTTACTTAAAACTTGATGAAGTTGGAGACTCAAGATGACAATCACCAAGCAACACCGCACAGATCTACAGGATGTGGCGACCATACTATCAAGGATAGACGCGGAGCTTGATAACTCATTACACCCCTGCACCTCATGCGGACGAGACTCGTGGGCCGATCTTCGAGAAGGAAGGCTGGGTAGTGAGATAGGACTCATGCTTCGCAAGACCCACAAGTGCATGGGCCTGATCAAGGATGCGCTAAAACAGAGGGAAGTGGACGCGCTGATGAAAGAGATGGGCGAGCCCCAACCACCTTATCGATTTGGGACACATGAGAACCGCTAAGGCCAGACGGTTACTGAGGCGAGGGTTGCGTGTCTCCAAGATTCGGAGGCACCAACCCGCCCTCGTCTGTCACTTGGGTGCGATCAAGCTATACGGGTGCAGAGGGTGTGACGCTATCCTAGAGTGCTGGGACAACCCCGATAACGTGGCTGGCACAATGATTCATACCAACTGCAATCACCAAGAGCTAGGATGGCTACGAAGACAGCTACTCAAGCTGATATCTATTTAGCCTAGGATATAAAAAACCCCCCAAGCTATTTGTGCGCCTGATGAACACACAAACAACTCAGGGGGAGGGCATGGAAAAGGAGGGTAAACCATGCCACACTCTCTTCTATCAGATCAAGAGAGTTCTTGCCCACCCATACAACTTACCGACCACGAACCCAGAGTCAATCCTCTAAGACCCCACCTCACCATGCGCCACCACCTCGCTCCACCGGATACTCGTTGCCCGCAGCGGCCACGTGCATCCGATCCAGTCGCCTACCGTATTCACGGTCGTTACCATCGATTGGTCGCCCAGACTGCCGTGGCCGTTTGTATCGTCGCAGTATCTGACCTCAATCCACTCGCCATCCCAACTTACGACCTCATCGAACCAGATCACCGATCCGCCTCTCAGCTTCAGCCAGCGCGGCCATGAATCGTTGGCGCGTATCGGGCATCCAGCCTCTTCAGGTGTTCTTGTCCTTGCTCTCCAGAACATAGCCATATCCTCTAATATCAAATGTGCCCAGCGAGCCATCCATGCCGGATTCCGTGCCGGATACCAAGCGCCACACACGTACCTAGCAACATTGTCGCCTCCCAGATCTTATGCTTTCTCACGAACCGCACGAAGCCATTCAATGGTCACAGCAACGTGCGGTCTGAATCCTCTTCCTCATCAGAGGTGGGACGCATGAGTGGCCGTATCATTACCTTGAACGCATCAAACAATCCAAACTCGTTACGCACAAGAGATTGTTCAAGCTCATTGGTTGCCCGCTTAACACCTTTTAGATAAGGCTTGGTGTAAGTCTTCCTGTAGGCTCTGACCTCTTTCTCAGTCTGAGCTATGTAGATGCCACGCGCACAGTAAAGGAGGGGGAGTACCAGTTCCTTGGCACAGTACAACTTAAACTTTGGGTGATGCGAGTTGAACCAAGATCTAGCTGGCCTCTCAAACTCTGTAATCGTTGGGTCCCACAACCCTACTACGGTATCCCAAAGAAATTCTTTGGACTTAGCCCTAGCCTCACCCATACAATGCTCTCTCAGTAATTTCACAAGCACATCGTAATAAACAACTTCCTTCCTGCTCCACTCTGATAAGCCCTTCTCATCCCTTGGCTTGTCCGCTATCGCCATCTCCGTTCCGTTAGACATTAGAGAGAACCTCCTCTAAGGCTATAATTTCTTTTGTAATAATGCTGTGCCTACGGGTAGTAAAACGGATTGCCTCTGGAGAAAATCTGGCGGGAGATTCTGACGCCTCTTTAATTGCATCACGATACGCAATCATTGCGTCCATGTAATCCTTCACTATCGGCTCGTCTGTTATCTCCGCCGATCTACGTTTTTCAGACTTGCGATCAGCATCCATGCTTGTAGCCCTGAGTTCCTGCTCAAAGCTGAAATCTCTACGCTTCGGGTGGCGCACCTCAATCACCCTGCTCTTTTCCTTTGCACCTGATGCGGCGTTGTAAGCCGCCAACACCTCTTCTGTTTGAACTAAATTCAATGCCTCCGAAGTAAATTTATCAGCAATCTTCCGCCTCGCTTCCCAGTCACCCTTTGCCATCATAGCTATGGCAATTTTTCTTAAAGATATTTTTCCATCACTATTATGTACTACGACTCCATGATCCAGTCCCTTCAACCCTTGCCTTAATCTAGATATTGTAGGTTGGGTACACCCTACCATCTGTGCCAATTCAGTTTCGGTACAGCCAAGCTTCTCTAAAAGATGCGCATAGCCACGAGCTTTTTCGACAGCATCAACATCCTCTCGACATTCATTTTCCAATACCTGTTTCAGTAACGCTTCCGAATCATCAAGATCCTCCACGATAGCCGCTATCGTTTTGAGTCCAGCCCTCCTCGACGCTTCGGTTCTGCGATGACCATAAACAATTTCATAGCCCTTGCCGTTTCGGCGTACCTTGATGGGCACCTCCTGTCCCTGCTCCTTGATAGATAAGGCCAGTGCATCCAAACCTTCTTCGTCAAACGTGATACGAACCTGATCCTTCGATGGCTTCAGATTCTTGAGCGGTATATTCTCTACAATCATTTTTATCCCCCTTTTATAATTTTTAATTTGTCGATTGGTATGTGAACCATTAACTCTACATCGTTAGAGTCTCCGCGGTCGTATCGCCCGCCCCATCTGGTATCGTATGCAAGAGCCTTCGTTGCATCGTGCCATGCAAGAACATCATCGAACTGCACGGCGAGTAATCCCTTGGTCTTCAACGCCGCGGCCATAGCCGATAGACCCTCCAGCTTGGATCGGCTGATGATGTACGTCTCGTATTTGTTGAGTTCATTATACCTTCGCTTCACCTCACATATCGCCCTGAGCATTCCGTCCTTGCCCAAGAGCAAGTCGCCCGTGGTGGCGTAAGGTGAGAAGCTCCAGACATCCAGACCCCATGCTGCTTGCAACTTGTACGACACGCCATCCTCTTGAAGGCGATCCTCTGCGGTTTCGTAGAGAGGCATCTCAGTTGATGGTCATTCCGGTAATATCAAATGTGCCCAGAGTGCCCACCCTCTTCTTGAATACAGGCTTCAAAGTCCGTATCAAGGGACTGTCATCACCTACTTCTCTCGCTCGCTGAAGCATATCCTTGGTGACCTTCTCGTCGTTCAACCACGCATGGACATCTTTCATCTCGCTTAACGTCACGGAAACAAGAAGAGATGCTCCGTCACCCCTAGTGAAAACAGCTTCTATATTCGTGTCACAGTTGCAAGAATAAAGATGGGCAAGTGCCTCGTCCGACACCGGCTGCTCACCACGCTTTCGTTCTTTGTCTCTTTCGTAAGCGATACGGTTGCTATCTTTGATCGTATCGAAAATGTGGCAACCCTCTTCGTGCAAGGTTTCGATAACCACCATCGACTCGTTCTCTCTGGCTAGACTATCTATTATCAACACGATACAGGAGATCGTATCTCCATTGTTGCTTTCTAATGCCACCACTGTTTGTCCTTTTTTTTAATAGTTGGAGAGGAGGCTGGTGTTTCCGTCAACTTATTAACATACTCTCCAAGTATATCACGCATCAACCGTGACGTACTCACGCCATTCTCTTGGGCCAAACTACGAAGGGTGGAGAGTATATCACCCTCCACCCTCAGTAGAAATTGAACCTTCTTAGAAGGGGAGGCCATCGTCCTCTTCATCATCACTAGTCACGGCAACACTCTGCACCGGAAGGATCTCTAGGCGAGCGTTCTCGTAATCGACGCCCTTCTTGGATGTTCTGTTCCAAATAGCCACCCTTACGACAGGCATCTCGCCTTCCTTGGCATGAGATACCATCTCTTTTAAGAATTCCCTAGTGAACTCAATCTTACCCGACTTGACCGGAGCCTTGTCGTTGTCCTTGAACTGATTCGTGAAGATAGGAAAGTCTATCACTTTTACATTCTTATATGGATTAGCCATTGATCAATTCCCCCTGCTCCTCTGTCTCATCGTGGAGTATTAGTGCGGCTTTCGACAATTCACTTACCGTGTTGACGAGCTTTGTCATCGCCTTCACGTTCTTGCTCTTCAGTGCTGCCTTGATCTCGTCTTGAGTGTTCGCATCCGGTAGCCATCCACCCTTCGCTGCCTTGTTGCAAGCTTCCCTCAAGGACGCAGCCAACTCGTCATCGGAAATACCTCCGTTCGATGTCGATACCTCCGCCTTCTCAGCTTTCTTGGCCTTAGCCTTGGGCTTCGCCTTAGCCTTAGCCTTCTGCTTGGGGGCCGTCACGGCCGTCACATCTTCCGCGGGAAGCCCGTCCCCACTGTATATATAGTTTGCTAATCCATGAAGAGAGAAGCACTTGGTCAGGCATCTCATTTTAGAATCAGAAATATCCCGTGACGAAGGATGGGCTATGCTTTTCATCCTGTAGTCCATCACTGGTAGCCACATCTCCCTAACCACATCGCCAATCGTTACCGAACAACTAACCGATGCAGTGCCACCTTCGTAATAAGTGACATCTCTAGTCACACCTTGCTCATCAGTGGTGCCATGCCACTTGATCATCAACTCAGGATAATTCTCCATCATAATCCTGTAGGCATGACTCCAACTCAGGTAGGTCAACCCACCCTTCTCTTCCGTGAATTCGTTCACGTTGATCTTCGACAGCGTCTTCCATATCGACGCAGCACCTAAACTCTTAGCTACCATTTCCTCTCCCTCCCTTTTTGGTGTCATTATACCGTGCCCAAACCTCTACTACACAAGGTCAGAAAGACGTTACCTCAAGACCCTCGTCGGCTATCTTTCTTAGGCTCATAGCTATGTCAGCCAACAGAAAGCTGTAGATTTCCGGCCACACTACCGTCTTCTCAGTTTCGATAACTTCTTTGAGGTTTTGATGGATACCCTTCAGGGTGCTTTCCTCCCATAAGACAGCCAAGTCCTCATCCTTGAACATCGAAACACTCTGATTCCTTTCCTTCATCTCCTCGCTGTCCATGGTAATCTCGATCTTTTCCATCATCCCTCATCCCCCTTTCCATTGTGGGCAAAATTCCGCAACCTCGCACCAACTCTCGCATCGTACATATTTTGCATCACCATCAACGATCTTATACGAGCCAGTCTTTTTATTGTTGATGTAGTTGGTTGCGTCCTGCAGGCTATCGAAAGAACGAGGCTTGCCACCTCCACCGTGCATGGGGTTCACCTGATATGCCCCCCTAGCCCATCGCTCTTCCGGCGTACATGGGATAGTAGATTCCTGTGTATGCACCCGGACACGTTGGTCCACATAATCATCCTGCCGCCCATCCCTCCACATCGGCACGGATAACATGACAACCGGACTTTCCGGGTAGTCATATTTGCCTATCCTAGACTTCATCCAATCACGGCAGATACATACGATGTTCAACTTGGTAGCAGTGATGTCGTTTTTTCTTAGCAACCAAGCATAGAGATTCAACTGCTTCTCCCAATCCTCCTTCAACCCACGCTGTACCGAATAGGTTGATGTCACTTTGTAATCGGTAATCGATCCATCATCTCTGATAAGATCGATAGCACCGCTTATCGTGACGCCATCATGTTCGGCGTGGAACCTCTTTTCTTTGGTGCCCTCGCTATCCGCACGTTCAATCGCGGCATGAACACCCGTGCCCAACAACTTCCAAATCTGTTCTCGCACATCAACACTGATATCTTCCTCGTGCTTATTCCACAGGCGGCGAATCTGTGGGGGCTTGATCAACTCCGTAACGCTGAAGTCTGCCCCGTCCTTCGTGTATGGATCTTCGCGGATGGCATCCACAATAGAATCCGGTGCGCCATAGTTATTGGTGAGTTTCAAGAAGTCCTCCATACACCGACTGTTGATTCGGTATCTTCTATACGCCTCACGACATAGCGTTTCCCTTCGTCGTTCTTATTCCAGCGAGTAGCAGATGAACGGACACTGCGTTCGTGCTTGATGTCTTCACATTCGACCATGAAGCACTGATTCACATCCAGTTTTGCAAAAGGATATGACCTTCGTTCTGCCCTATGTGGAATGGGTACATCGTCAAGGATTGTAATATCACCTGACTCCGTCAGTGCTTTCGTAACACTCATTTGACTCTCCAAATTCCTATTCCGTAGTCGGTAATGCGAACACTAAACTTTTTGCCGGTCTTCCTAGCCAGCCTACCTGCATAACTCCTCACTGCATTGATCTTGCCTTGCACCTCCTCGCTGTCCATGGTCATCTCAATCAAATCACCCACCTGAACCGTATCCAGCGGCAGGTGCCCCCATTTGGTAGGAGGCCCTGAATTGGCTGGAGGAGGTCCAACTCCCTCATAGACCCTGATTCTCTGTTTTATCTGCACCAAGGGATCTCCTCAGTTGCCTCGAAAATCGGTTGACGTTATAGTCTCCGTCCGGTGGAGACGAATAGATGATAGCTCAACGACAAGGGTTACGCAAGGGCCTTGACAACAACTTGTGTGAGCTTACGATAGTAGGGGAGCCTGCCTCGAAATCCAATTCACGGCGACTCGTATCGATAAAGGGTAGACCCGCTTTCATCAAATCAAAAAAAGCCATTGATTACTCAAAAAGTTTTGCACTTCAGTGCCCAACATATGATACCCTTTATGAAGAAGACTTGGTCATTGCCTTAAAAATTTTCTATCAATCTAAACGACCCGACCTAGATGAGTCTTTGGTACTCGACCTTCTTCAAGGTAAGATATATAAAAATGATAGGTCTATCAAATTAAAATATGTCGAGTGGGGTCTAGATAGACAGTTTCCTAGGATACTAGTAGTACTAGGACCAGTAGAAAGAAGAGAAGAGGTTATTAGTAGGTTTAGAGAGTTAGTAGAAAAGGAGGGGGTGGATGCTTCAGCGGCTAGTCCCAAATAAGATCAAGTTATTAGCCGACAAGCTTTCACCGGGGCAATACAAAAAGAGATGTCCCGAGTGTCATCACACCCGCTCCAAACATAAACACGACAGGTCTTTATCAATCAATATCGACTCCGATGGAGTCCGATACCACTGCCATCATTGTGATGCAAACGGAGGATGGATGCACGAAGAAACGCCCCTACTACCTATAACCCCCCCCCTTGGTTCAAACGATACCGTCCACAAGTACCTCAAAAGCCGCAACATTGGTGAAGATGTAATCAAAAACCACACCGTTCAGGGCACCTATACGTTCAATGGCAGGAACGTACCGGCAGTAGGGTTCCCGTACCGTGATGGCACCGGCATCGTGGCAATCAAATGGCGTAGTGCGGATAAGAAGAAGTTCTATAGCCAAGAGAATGTGTGTCGGGACTTTTTTAATCTGGATAATTACGTCAAGGGCAATGACATCCTGCTCGTGGAAGGGGAGATGGATGCGTTGTCGTGGTTGTCGTGTGATTTACCGGACAACCTGACGGTTATGTCCATACCTAACGGGGCACCCTCCCATGTGAAGGATGGAAAGGTAGATCCACGGGAAGACAAGAAATTCCAGTATGTCTGGAGGGCTAAAAAGCAAATTGAATCGGCAGCAAGAATCATCTTGTGTTTTGATAACGACGAAGCTGGCTTCGCTTTACGTGACGAGATCGTCAGAAGGATAGGTACGGAGAGAGTGTGGACGATGGATCTGGAGGATTACAAGGATTCATCCGAAGCACTAGCAGAGAGAGGAGCAGGATATCTCCTAGGGCAACTGGATGTATGTGATCCTTATCCAACGGTGGGATTACACAGGGCCAAAGACTTCCGTAAAGAGTACGATATACTGTACGAAGAGGGACAGATCCAAGGGGCATCGACTGGTATCAGATCGGTTGACAAGATGATCCAGATCGTACCGGGAATGGTGACGATAGTGACGGGTTTTCCAAGCTCAGGTAAGAGTGATTTGATCGATCAATTCTGCCTGAATCTAGCTAGGTCCGAAGGATGGAAGACGGCATACTGTAGCTTCGAGAAACCACCTGCCCTGCACATGGCACAGCTTGCACAGAAGCTGATGGATCAGCCCTTCTTCGAGGGCATCTCCACGAGAATGAAAACAGAGGCCAAGGACTATGCTTATGAGTGGATAGATCAGCACTTCCTGTTCATGGATCATACACGTGATGGACCCACAACTATCGATGGGATTTTAAGGGTAGGATCGGCATCGGTCATGCAAATGGGATGTAGAGTTTTGGTAATTGATCCGTATAATTTCATAGAGCTACCGCCTTCGGATAGAGAGACGGATGCAATCAGCAAGATGCTGACCAAGGTACAGAAATGGGCCAAGGCACATGATGCCCATGTATTCTTCATAGCCCACCCCACTAAGATTCCCCCTGACCGTCGCAGTGAGAAGAAGGTCATTACCACTGGTCACGACATCGCTGGATCGGCGTCATGGTTCGCGAAGGCTGACCTAGGCATAACTGTTTGGCGGCATCCGCAGGACTTGGAGCCCAGTGAATTCCACTGCTGGAAGGTGCGGTGGGGATGGATCGGTACGAACGGTTACTGCCGACTCAACTTTGATCGTGCTACCGGAAGATGGTCAGATCATATACGAGAACCAGTCGATGATGCACAATGGGATTTTTAGGGGTTGGTTATATTACACTTTTCAAATGGAGGATAGGTTTATGGCTGTGAACAAAAAGCACTTAGCACCTCGCAAACGTGATGGATCAAAGTTTTCTTTAGAAGAATCAAAAAACATTGTAAAGAAGTTTGAGCGGTTAACGGGGGCACTTGAGGATCTTATGCCCTTTCTCCACGAAGATGGAAAAATCGTTGGTGTGCAAGTAAGGGAAGACCGTTTGGGAGAGTTAATGGAACTTAAGGATTCTTTCACTGAGTTAACCGACTTGATGGACATAGACCTTCCAACGATTGCCACTCCTAAGGTTAGTGAATGATGCACAATGGGATTTTTAGGGGGAGTTGACAGGATTGATACATGGTATTAGTATTGATATACATCATTCACCCTCGCATGAGGAGGCACCATGAAGTTCTACCGACTAAGCGTTTCGTCTCAGCGGGATGGCCACGCAGGGTACTACTGGTTCACCTCGCTGAAAGAAGTGGAGAAAACCAAGAGAGAGTACAGGGCACAGGAGGAACCTGATCAAGGACACATTGTTGACGGGTTTTCCATAACTACCAGTTGTGGAATTGAATACGAGCTAGAGGTCGAAACCATAACCATCAAGCCGAACAAGAAGGACATTCTCTGGGCACTCAACCGTTACGCCGATCATCCTAACAACGGATAAGGAGGCACGATGACTACGATCAGAATCCCACGCCTCTTCTACGAAGACCACAGAGATAGGGATCTCGACACTCCGGTAGCGATTAAGACAACGAAGCGCCATGTCTGGATCGACCTCAACGATGAGCACCTGCCCGAGTTGATGAGCGATGCAGATTTTTACAAGGACGAGAGGGACTTCGACGGTTGCTCAGGCATCTGCCGCTCTGCTCGCGCTACCCTCAAGGCCATCGCCACTCACGCAACGTGGGAGCGGAAGTATGGCCGCTACGGCATCAGCAGCATCGACTTCGAGACCATGCGTTTCGTCTGATTCAGAGGAGGCACGATGAAGACCGTTGTGACGCAGAAAGCGTGGGCACTTATTGAGCGGCCCGAAAAGAGATGCGTGTACCTCAACAAATCCGAATTCGCCACGCTTGAGCGAGCGGCCAAGATTCTTGAAGACCTTGAGGAGCGAGTTGATCCGCATCAGTGGCTACAGTACGGAAACGCTGTAGATGTAGTCCAATCCACAATGACGATTGCCATGGCACATGTCGAGCTATTGGAGGTCTTGAGAGAAGGTCACCACCACTTCATTGACGATAAAGCGCGGTTGAGGACTTCTTCGGATGGGCCGTACACATGGTGGTCGCCCATAAATGAGGAGGCATCATGAAGGGCACGGCACAGTGGACGCCAGACATGGCGGGCGGGCTGACTATCGACAGGAGTGGCAATCGCTGGAAGGTCTATAGCAACGGGAAGATGCTCTGCGCCCGTTCGCGTCCATATCACGATGCCTACGACTCGAAGGGCAACGATACTGACGGCCCATGCGACTGCGTCAACAGGGTAGGAGAGACTATCGCGGAGTATGTCCTGACCAAGGGTGGGCTTAGGGAGGTGACACGATGAGAAAGAGAATGATTGCGTTAGCGTGGGCATCGCTCATCGTGGGGATTAGGTATGGGATCCACTACGGACGCTTGGCCGCTAACACCCATTGGGTTGTCGAGAGGTCGAGAGATCGGTGGACTGTCGAGAAATCGGTCAGCGAACGAGTAGCGCGATCCCGGCACCTGCCAGAGCATAGGGAATCGCACTCCCCAAACGTCCAGCAAGAGTAATCGTTGCGGCTCTCTCCCACGCATCGGCCTCTTCATTGAGGGCACCGATCTCTGCTCGCAAGGATTCGTTGACCCGTTGCTCCAGTATCCACATGGAGTCAAGGACGGTCACTCGCTCAAACAACAGGACCTTATCCGTCTCAAGCGTTTCGATCTGCACCTGATAGGCAGTGACCTCCTCTTGGTGGCTCGTCTGGACCTGATCCAGAATCTCCACTAGGCCATCATAAGCCTCTAGGCTATCCCGCAGCACACCGAAGCCACGCTCGAAGCTCCTAGATGCCTCTGAGGCCGTGATAACGGCTTCTGCCCTGACCTCCGCGATGGAGTCGTGGGCCTGAGACAGGCTGTCCACGAGTAGTTCATATCCTTGGGTGGCTTCCTCGACTTCACGCTCAAGCTTCATGCGCTCTACCTCCAGCACACGGACACGCTCTTCTGCCGCAACTGCATCTGCCCTAGCACCACTGGCATAGCTGTAAGCGAAGCCCAGTGCAACCAAGACACCGACTACTACGATAATCTCTTTAGCTTTCATCTTCATACTATTCGGGCAGCTTGACCAAGAAGCCGGGAGTCTTGTCCCCATGCCAGCCACCTAGCTGATTGAACTCATAAAACTCGACCGCGCCTTCATAACTGTCACACCCGTCATCAATCAACTTTTGGATTACCTTTTCCTTGTCGTATAAAACGATGTTCTCCATGCCGTATCTTTCCAAAATACCTATCACGCAATCGTCATAGTCATCCATGATCAGCGCACTCTCGACTCCAAGGTCGAGCAGCCGCTCTGCTAACGTGACGGTGCTTTCCTTGAGGTCAGGCATAGTCGTTCTCCTTATGCCAGCATTGGAAGTGCTTGATCATCGAAGCAAGCATCTTACGCTGGTTATCGGATAAAGATTCTTCATGGTCGGATAGTATATCCTTGGCGTATATATCCCACCGTAATCTAAAAAGCGCGGAGGCTTGATCGATTCTTGCCGCATCAAACCATTTGATTCCAGCCTTTGACGCCAACCAACACACTGCATCAACGTGGTCCGTCATATTAACAACTTCTTTGTGGCGTAAATCTTTTATCGCCTGACTGACCACGGCAGAGGCCATCTTTACTTCGGGTGACACGCTATTGTCCACGGGAGCCTGCGAGGAGTGCCATTATGAGAATTCCTAATGCTCCGCCAACAAATACGCCAAAAGCAAAGCTCAATATACTCATGCTTTTTCCCCGCCAAGTGCTGAAAAGTATGCTTTGTTTTGTCCAGTTTTTTCAAGTCTACGGAAATGCTTTAACATACGCCGCTCATATCTCGACTCGCATCTTGCCCGTACTATTTTTTGAACCATGAATGTTCCCGCGCTTCCGGCGACCAGACCTGACATAAAACGAATCATACTTGTACTCATGGCAGTGATCTCAGTCCATGTTGATATCCACGTAGACCAGCTATGCCATTACGCATTGCTGCCCCACCGTGCAGGTGATGGGCGATCCAGCACTACATATCCTCTCACGTCGATGTGTGTAAAGGTTTTGTAACGACCTATACCAAAGAGTCCAGCATCTGGATGGTCTTCCAACATATCCGCAACTTCGGATGGAACGCACCCCACCTTGACAACATCCGCCGCACCACCCGTCAGATGCATACTACGGCGTACTCCGCCTATTTGTGCATTGTAGCGTGGATCCCGATACCAACTGTTGACCAATATGCTTGACACGCCATTCTTGGCGCGAAGCCATTCAAGCACATCAATCAACTTATATGCATTTTCCAATAGCTCCAGAGGAGGAGCTTCGAGAATGGTATTCCTGCTCTCTCGACCTACGTCGCAGATCTCCAAAGCGGAAAAATGCTTGATGCCACGATCCTTGAGACACTGCCCACAAGCATCGATCCAGTCACTTTTCGTCATGCTCTTTGAAATCCGGGGAATTGTCCAATAGGTCAGGACGCCGCGGACTACGCACTGCCTTTGCTATGCCCGCTGCTGCCGCACCTATCTGAGGAGCCAAATATTGAGCCACCCGTGGCCCGCCTGCCCACGCGAGCAATCCCACGTTAAGGCTACCCAAGAGTGTGTACGCAATTTCTGGGACTGCCAGTATAAGTGAATCCAGTACGATGATGGTACCCGTAAAGACGAGAGATCCGAAAAGAAATGTTCTGGCAGCACTCAAGGTGCCACGCTCGTCCGTGAGTATTTCCCTGATAGATATCATGGTCTCGTACCTAGGGCAGCTTCCATGAAACCACGCTCATCTCTTATGTCAGCCATAATCTTTACCATCTCCGCAAGCATATCATCACGAGTCTCGAACATTCGGAATAGTTGTCTGCGTTTATCGTCATCGGACAGATCGGTTCTCTCAAACAACCTGTTACGTTCCATCCGGTAATGTTTCATGCGGCGTTCAAAATACTGAAGCCGTCTCTTGGCGTCGAATAGCCCCTTATGTTCCTCCTCAAATTCCCGTGCTTCTTTAGGCCCCCTGCGCTCTTCTATCTGGCCTAGCGTACTGACCAATGTGTTGATGTCCTCGACGGCTTCATAGAAATCTTCTTGGAATCCGCCACCCTTCTGTGGGTCATACAGGAGATCACCAATCATTGGCATATTAGCTAAAGTTCGCGTATCAAAGCCGAAGTCAGCCGCTGTTCCCACCTTGCTTTCATCCATAGCGGATCGGGTTATAGCATCGGCTGTGATTAGGGCGTAGGAGCCTATCGTACCCATGTACTGCCGCAACATATACTCAAGCTTCATGGGCGAGTTCAGGAAGTCCACGTGCTTGAGAAACGGAACATCGCCCATCTTGTCCCCGACCAGCCTAGTGATCAACCCAGTGTACGGATTGTATTGCTCACTCGCCATGACGGTGTCTTCCATCCACTGCGGCACAATCGCGTCTCTTTGGTAGGCATCTTTGTTTGACCATGCATCAAGCATTGGGCGTATGAATTGCGGCCTGAGATCAAGCTTCAGGGAGCCTGTAAGTTGGCGTCTCATTTCGTCCCTGACATCTCTAATATCATGTTCCTCTTCAAAGTACATCCTTGCTATCTGCTCGGGGATGACCTTGTAGAGAAGACCAACCTCGAACGGTATCGGGATCTTGAGGTGAAGGCCATTGGGTAGAGGTATCAGCCACCAGTCGTTCTTCAGGTCTTCGCGAGTGTTCTTATACTCCTCGTCATCCTTGACCATCAGGTAGTACAGGAGGGTAGCTGCCATGAATAATGACCCCCTCCTCACGGCAGTCCCGGTTCTGAACAACCGTTGTTTAACACTATCTACGTCCGTGATTCCCTTTTCCCCGAACAAGCCGGGTGCGTCCATCACACCCATGTGTGTCCTGTAAGTCACGTCCAGACCTTGGATGCGACCATTCAAGAACGGGGACATCGTTGTCATTAGGGCGAACATGGGGCTTGAACCACGGCGACCGTAATTTATGATTTCTATCGCCTGCTTGAGTGCTTCCGCGGAGTTGCCTTGTGCTGGATCACCATTGCCAGTTTTTGCCATCGTGTGATCATACACGGCCATCCGTGTCGCAACTTCGGATCGCTTGCCAAGATTACCCATAACGTCCCACAGATTAACCGCCCAGTCTTTCGGGTTTAACCAAGCAGATGGTGACGATAGCTCTCCCCTAGCCTCCTTCTTTAGGTGCCTCCGAACATCTAATGCTACCGGATCATCGGGATCGGCCTGCCAGTCAACGGCAATACCCAATCCTCGCTCTTCGGCCTCTTTCAGAATAGTCGGCTTTACGAAATTCGCCATCGCCTTGAAGAACATGGTTGGGCCACCTCCGTACACCACGGAAGCTTGCCATGAATCCCTGATGATGTTCTTGGCTATAAAGGGTGGCGAGCGCACGACCATCTCACGAAGGAACTTTGAAGGACCTACGACAAGCATCGTCAATCCCTTTTTGAGCCGCTCGTTCTTGATGGCCTTTCCAAAGAAGTCTTCAATCGCTTGCTTTGGGCTGAAGCCTACGCTCATAACCGCACGGGAGACTTCGGGATCTAAAACACGGTAGGTTTTAGCAACGCCGCCCTCTTCAATCCCGGTTGTTTTGTTTTCGTTGTTTAGGTCCGTCGATATACCCATGGCCGTGACCAGTATGGGGGAGAAACCATCGGCATCTAACTTAATTCTCTGGGCCTGCGCCTTTTCGATTATTCTCTTTGTCTTGACCTCTAGTTCAGCCAACTCAATCTCCATGTCCGCCGTCTTCTTGGTGGTTGACTTTTTCAGATACGCTAGACGATTGAGATCCTCTTGGGAATTTTCTATTACTAAGTAGGCAGTTCCATCAGCGACTTCATCGCGCATTGTTCTGGTCGTAGCGACATTAATCATGCCGTCCCTGATGAGGGCCTGAACATTGCGCTGTATGTTACCGAACAGATCGCCACTGATTGGAGCGAGGCTCCCTCTAATCTGTTTGTTGATGAGAGGCTCTCCACGAAGTTGCACCTCACCTGCCGCATCCTGCATTTTTTCCCAAGCATCTGACGATTCTTTCGCCTCTCTATCTTTCTTTTTCGCAACCACTTCATTCTCGCTATTGGACATGGGATCGGTATTTTCCCAGCCCATATCCCTATAAAACGGGATGAAGCTCAACTCCTGCATTACCTCGCCACGCTCACGACTGATCAGCCCCACGTCTATTCCGAATTGAACCAGTTGATAGTTGAAGTCGAAGTAGTCTTTGCCAAATTGAACGGTGGTACGTCTCAGTTCAGTGTCTTCCTTTTCAATATCGACAATTCTTTTCTGTTCCTCCTCAAGGTTCCACTGTCTCTCTTTTGGGGGGGGTTTTTCTCCTTTCTTGCGTTCCCCTCTTTTCTTCCACGGATTAACCTCGTCGTATGACTGCTCCCATTCCTGAAAATTCCTTTCCGCTCGCCGTAAAGCCAGAACTTGCTCTTCGGTAGCTCCCTCTGACGTCTCAAACCTCAACCTGTCCCGTTCTTGTTTCGCCCCTTCTAGCTTGGCGTGAATACTCACTATACGCTTCGCAGCCATGTAACCAGTTGCGAAGACTTCGGCATCTCCACCCATCTGAGCCAGCGGTCCAAAGATATCGTACAGACCTTTGACCGGAAGCCCGGTTGGGCCTGTGAGTTTTATGAGCTTGAAGCCGCCATCCGCATAGACGATCATGCCATGCTTCATCACTCCGGGTATGAAGTTCATTGCGTTATCGGCAAACCTCCATGCAGATATTGCCGAATTCTCCGCAAGCCTGCTCAGAACTCCATGGTACTTCCCTATCTCCCTTTTGTATGCACGTTTTGAAGACTTCCAAAGAGCAAAACGCCTGTCAACAAATTTGGTCCTGAACCTTTGCCTCATATTGTTTTCAAGCATTTTTTTGAAGTCTTCTGTACTTCCTGTATATGCGTCCCCCAGTCTGTTGTGAGCATCCGTAGCACCGATTATACGCTCGCCAACATCTAAATCGCTACGCGATACCAATCCCCTATCAACATCATCCTGAACCATCGCCGCGTCCCTAGGATCCATAGGCCGCTCCCGTTTTTCCCTTACGCCCTCAAGCATACGGTATGCTGGCTTACGTCCATCCCTGAATCGGAAGTAGGCGTTCAGCGAGTCAATATCTATATCACCATCTTCTAACGCCTGTGCGTTGAGCAGAGGTGATATGAAATCGGGAGTGCCTTCAATCTCTTTTCGTGCCATGAGTTCCGAAGTCAGAGATTCTACGAGTCGCTCTTCATCTGTCCTAGAATCAGTGAACTCCTCTCTGGATCTCACGATCTCATCGGATATCCGGTCGATCTCTACCTGATCACCTGCTTTTATAGCAACCTTGAGACGCTTGATATCACTAGGTTTGGCACGTTCTACGAGCAATAAGGCGGATGCGCCCCTTAGACCTTCCTTTTCCTCCTTCATTTCCCTGCGCTGCGCAATTTCACCACTCTGTATATCCTCGAATATCCTCATCACGGGGAGGATGTCACCGTCTTGCGAAGCACCAACCATCGCCTTGAACACATCAACGGCTTGACGTTTGATCTTGCCTACTATGCCAGCAGATTGGGCCTCTGGAATCTTGCCCATAGCGAGATTATCCAAAATGCGTACAGATGTTTCCTCCGTTATATAGGCTTCGCTCCTATCTGAGTACATTTCCTTAATCCACTGATGCCATGTCATATCAGCCTCGTGGGCATCAGGATCGACTTCCTTGGGCACTCGCTTCTTACGACCATAAACTTCCAAGGCTCGTCGTTCAGCAGTAGTCAGATCGTTATTAAGGAACAGGAGGTGTGTGCCTTCGTGAGCCAACGTCTCCCTAATAAGTTCATCTGGATTGGTGTCGATCCCGTCTGCATATTTATCCATTATTTGCGATAGGTTGAAGACAATCCTCATTCCATGCTTGTCGAGTGAGGCTACTGCCCCGTCCTTGTATACTGGCCTGAATATCTTCTTGCCCTTGGAGTCCAGCTTGAAGACGGTCTCCCCTTCCGTATTCAACTCTGTTTCAAAAGCACCGTTGATGACAACATCTTCGACCTGCGACATGACATCATTTACATCGGCAGTAAATTCAATCGCCAGCTTCTTGAGTCCTAATGAAGAAAGGATTCTCTGAGCTTTCTTTCTGAACACCTCAAACCTTTTTTTTGCTTCAGCAAGATTATCTGCATCCACCCTTTTTTGTTCTGCGGTTTTAGGTAGAGCATCGGGGCCGTCCTGCAGCCTTCTGAGTTCTCTCCTGTAGACCCTATCGTCTTGCCCCGCTTTCGTGGTGTCTGGTCTGGCTTCGGTACGCAAGAGACGCGAGAGAACCGCTTCCTTCTTGCCACGAGATAGTCTCCCCCAGCTTGTGGCAGTCAATAGCATAGGCCCACGAAGACCAAGCGTGTCGCCAACTAATTGCCGAAAGAATGTAGACTTAAACAGGCCACCCTTCTTAGAGGATATGTTGAAGTTTTTAGCCCTTAGCACTTCGGCTAAAACATTTTCGTTAACATTGAAGCCAGTCTTCCTGAGATTCCTAACTATTTTCAACAGCTTCTCATTACCTAGGATGCCAAGTGAGCTATAAAGCGGTGTTAGCCGCCTTCTGGAACGAGAGAGGGGCGGTTTGTCACGAGCTTGTTCGTCTATAGCCTCATCTATGCCGACCTGTGACCACCAACTAAGGATCTCGTTAGTTGCTTCCTCGACCTGTTCTCCTGCATTATTCCGTTCCTGCGGAGTCGCGGGCCTTTCGACTGGCATTGGATAGTGGAATCCAACGTCAGTCTCAATGACGGGTACATCACCTTCCCGTGCAGGTTCGCCGGAATAGCCTTCTTTCCTGATCTTTTTTCCAGTTGACTCGTAAACAACATTCAGGCCACCCCCAAGAATACCATCGATAGTTCTTCGGACCTCTTCGGCGGTCATCCTCACATCTGTTTCGGGCCGTCCTAGGAAAGCGGCTAGGTTGTCACGTTGTTCTTGCGTGACAAGCCTGCCTGCCAATCCAGCCAACGGCTGCTCTTTCTTCTTCCATTTTCTAACCGCATTTTTCTTGTTTTGATCTTGATATTCAGAACTAGCGAGTACATCCATACCAGAAGTAGCAATAGTTCTATCAACGACATTGCCCTGAATGTCTTCTACCTTTCCCGTGTCATGAACGACCGGACCACCCTCTAGGGCAGCTATCCCAAGCTTCTGCGTATCTACATCTGCTTCGGCTGTCTCAATCAACCTATCGACGCTTAGTGCGTCTATATCTTGGGCAATTCGGACTCTCTCGACAGCTAACTGCTCTAAGTTTTGCCGATCTGACCGGAACTGCTCAAGAGCTTCGGGATCAGCTTCAAGGTCCGCCTCCGTTATTCCAATTGCCGCACCACTCTCTTCACTAAGCTTTTCCGTCTCCCTTTGATTCTCATCACGGCGTTTTTCAAGTTTTCGCAGTTTTCTGCGGTCCTGATCCGTAATCCCCGTCTTCCTCAAAGTGGCTAGTTTTGCTTCGGTTGCTCTGAGTGGTGCCCTCAATCGCTCAATGCGGGCACCCAATTCACCTCTTTGACGATTAAGCTCAAATTGGGCCTGCGTTTCTATGTCCTGTTGCGTTGGCCGCAAAGCCAACTGTAGCTGGAGTTCAACATCTTGTGCCCCATAAGTAACATTACCTGCCATATCATCCATGGTGGGGGCGGGCAAAGGCTCTACCTTGAGGCGCTCACGCAGGGCTTCGTTTCCTCTTACGTCATCATCCAACCTTATTGATTCAGCTTGGAGGGCCTGATACACGTCGCTCTCAGCACCTACTTCAGCTTCTACACGTTGTAACTGACTTCGGACTTCTTCCTGACGCTCATTTATTCTTGCTTGTTCATTATCAATTTCTTGTTCGGTTAAAAGAACATTAGGGTCTCTCGCTCTCTCTATTGCCAATAGCTCTGCGGCCTGATCTTCTTCACTAAGTGCTGCGAATCTAGCTTTCTCCTCATTTTGTGATTCCACAAGCTTGATCGACTTCAACAGCTTTCCCATTTGCGTCTCAAAACCAACTTCATCCGCGGAAATCTTTGCCTCGTTGCTTGCCCATCTTTCTTTGTCTGATTCTTTATACTGTTCGTTTTCAGTTCTTTGGCGATCAATACTCTCTCTAGCCTGTTCCCGAACCCTACTCAGGCCCGTATCTGGATTGACCTGTATGTTAGCGCGGAGTTCCTGCAAACCCCTCGCAGCTACCATATCCGGGTGACTTTCAACATTCTCCGGGGCCACACCACTATCTATCAGGCCCTGAGTGATGCCATCTATATCAGGACCACTGATAAGATTCTCAATAAAGTCCTCGTCAAAGCCCTCTGCTTCTACCATCCTATCTACAGCCTTGTTTAATTCCACCCCCGACCTAAAGGAGCCATACCTCATCGAACCCTTACCGAAAGCACGAGTCCCCATCCTCATTAGGACATTGCCAACAGCACCAACCTCACCACCGATAAGAGCTTCCCTCAATGATTCGGAACCTGCGGTGGCGAGGGCATCTTCGTCATAAACAAGCCTCGCTGTCACGGACTGCCCGTATGCCGTTAAGCCCTCTTGTAACGCTTCCTGTCGAGCCTGCCTTATGGTGGTTGGGAGCAAGCTCGCACGGAATTGCTTGCTAGTCATAAGAGCCGCTTTCTCTGCGGCTTCTCCTGTGGCCTTTGC
>Ga0256380_1000021_pt1 | contig 20569 bp, 20 predicted proteins | sample LS1230viralmetaG_FD_189071 | JGI IMG/M metagenome (GOLD analysis project Ga0256380, IMG submission 189071) | Seawater viral communities from deep brine pools at the bottom of the Mediterranean Sea - LS1 2300m | ecosystem: Environmental > Aquatic > Marine > Bathypelagic | place: Mediterranean Sea... | reverse complement strand
GAGAACTTCTTGGACATCGAGGGGTCGAGCTTGACCCCAGGGCGGTAAAACCGCTGGGTGCCCATTCGAGGCCTCGGTACAACGATACGTCCCATCAGAGGCTCCTCCCACCCAGCCTGGTGAAGAGGTTGCTGGAGGTGCTACGGATGCGGGAGGCCTCTTGGTAGTAGAAGTCCCGGGTGGCGGGGTCAACGGTGGACTCAGCCAGCGCGATGATGTCTCGGGTCATCGCCGAGGTGTCATCGGTGAAGAAGCCCTCGTGACGGGCCTTGATCATGTTTATTTGGTTCATCGCCTCGACGCGCTTGGCCGCCTGGCCCTCACCCTGGGACTTCTTGAGGTCGGCGAGGTTCTGGGCGGCCTCAGCCCTGGCGATGTTGAGGCCGGGGACGGTCTCTGCCTCGAACCGGGCCTCAGCCATGCCCCCCTCAAGGCCCTGCTGGCGAAGTGCTGCGGCGCTGCCGCCTCCGACCGGCATACCGCCGGCCTGGCCCATGGCGCCGGCCATGCCTCGGCCAATCTCGCCCTGGATGGCCATTCGTCCGCGCTGCTCGGCGCCCGCGAGGGAGCCCACGGCGTCCATGAGGGCCCTTTCCTGCTCCTCCTCGGCGCTCAGGACTCCTTGCCAGGACTCGCCGAGCTCGGCTTCGAGTTCCGGTGACGCCGTGAATGCGTAGCTCTTGCCGAGCGCAGGTGTGCCTGAGCCTCTCTTGGTGACGGTGGTGCCACTAGATGTAGTGTAAGACATGATGGTTACCTCGTAAGATGCTTCTTGCAGATAAGATACACGTAACACCCGCCGTACCCTACCAGGATGGACGGATAGTCATTGATACCATCAGCCGCGTTGAACTCGTATTCGGCGCCCGCGAGGGAGGTGGGGGCGGTGGGGTACAGGACGGCCCTGGCCTCTAGCCACTGCTCAGCGCCAGCGGTCTTGGGGGCTGCGGCGCCCAGGTCTTGCCGGGCCTGGGTGGTCGTCCACCCCGGGCCCATGAATATGGGGTGGCCCTGGTCGAAGTAGCCCTCCTGGGCGTCGCCAGAGGGGTCGAGCGGGATGGAGTGGAGTTCCCAGTTCCACCCCCTCACAGGGACGAAGCCCCCGACGCCATCGCTAATAACCTTGGTTGGCGCAGCGTTGCTCGACGTGATGCGGTCAATGAGCGTCGTGCCCACGCCCCAGCCAGAAGGGGTGGTCAGGCCGGATGCGTAGTCGTTGGGGTCGGTGATCTGGATATGGCCGAGCTGGTCATACGTGAAGTCATCGCCGCCGAGGCCGGTGCCGAGTCCGAGGCCCACCTGGAGGCCGATGTCAGCGCTGGGCGGGACCATCCACGCGCGCTGCTGATTGTCAGTCAGGCCAGATGTGATCGGCGCAGGAGCCGTCCCGTCCCATCCGAGTGGCCGGTAGGGCGACCAGTTCCACGCCAGGATGGCGTGATGGATGGTGTAGGAGTGGTGGATGGGGACGATGCGGCGGTCGAAGATCCCCACCCCTCCCACGGGCACCGTGCGCGTGCCAATATATGGCCAGGTCGCAGAGAACGTGGAGTGGGCCGAGATGCCGCCGTGGGCGGCGTTCTGGAACAGCGGGACGGCGAAGACTTCGTAGCCGGCGTCGTGCTTGATGACTTCGGTGGGCGGCACGTCGCCGAAGACATCGTATCCGCCGTTGAGCTTCGCCCTGAACTCGTTATCGATGGTGGCGATGTTGTACTCGACACCGTCCGTGGCGTCTGCCTCGATGCCTGTCCCGGCGGCGGGGGTTGTGATCGCCACCGTGGGCGCCGTCTTGGCGCCGGACATACTGTCCCCACTTCCCCCGTCAATGGGGATGTTTTGTACCGTAGTGGCGCCGCTGTCGCGGCTCACGAGGTCATGGGTGAACTTGAGCGAGGCCTCGATGCCGACCAGCGCCAGGTGGCGCTTGTTGCCCTCTGTGTCCTCGAGACCGGGGCAGCTGACAGTGAAGACCAAGGTCTTGTACTGGTCCACAACGATATCGAGGTCGCCCTGGATGAACGGGTTAGCGCGAAGGCTCTCGCCAGCTAGCGCGCTGGCGGGGATGACCGTAGACCAAATCTCCCGCCTGAGCTTGTGGGGGTAGGTGTCGCCGAAGAAGACCTGTGGCTTCTCGTGGATGCTCAGCCGAATCGACAGCCGGGTCACGTCCTCATATGTGATCTTGCCCCGCTCGGAGGAGTAGCCGAACTTGCCATTGTCGGTCGTGGCGCCTGTGGCATCCCAGAACTGGCTCGGGGTAGCCGCTGGCTCGGCGCGCTGGCCGAATGAGAACGACACGCTGCGGAGCTTCATGGTCGGGGCTGTGACGCTGTACTTCGGGCTGTACACATTGGTGGTGACGAGCTGCTTGCCGAAGTCCTCTTGGAGTGGCGGCAGCGGGATGGGGACCGTCCAGGTGCCGGTGGGGTACGTGTCATGGGCGAGGTATGGGAGCGTCAAGTTGACCCGGAAGGGCGCCGTGGGCGCCTGCATCTGGTCACGCTCGATGTTGATGCTCTCCAGCTCGGACGCTGTGGCGTCCAGCGCCCCAGTCACGTGGGTGGGCATGAGCTTGGTGCCGCGAGCCAGGCGCTTGCGTGTGATCTTAGCCACCGGTCACCTCTTCGAGCATAGTGACGGTCATGTGGAACTTCTGGTGGAGCCAGGGGTCAACCTTGGCAAACCCCGCATCCGGGCGCCAGCCGCTCGTCGACTCGAGTTCGACATCGTAGAGCGGTATTAGCACCGAGATGCGGAGGCGGGCGTTCTGGTGGATGGGGATGTTCAGGCCGTGCAGCCCGATGCGGGCGCCCTGGATGGTCGAGGCCTGATTGAACCCGGTGGCCGGGATGCCGACCTTTGGCTCGAAGTCATCATAGGTGTCCCCTGCCGTCGATATGACCGGCAGCGCCAGCGTGCTGAAGGCGTCCTGGTTGATGCGGAAGGACTTCCTCAGCACCTCGATGTCCGCCATGTTCCGGTCTTCGCGGTCGAACTCGCTATCCACCGACGCCACGATGACGAGGCCCCTGTCATCGGTGGAGGGGGCGTACTCGTCCGGCGCGTTGTCGCCGTACTTGAAGTCATTATTGTACGTCGTGTCCTGCTCCGCCCCAGCCGACTGGTGGTCCGTCTCCAGGATGAGGTCGATGTGATCGAGGATGCTCGGGTTCTCGATGAACCAGGAGCGGGTCCAGGCGTACTGTGCGCCGAAGGGGGTGTCGTTGAGCGTGAAGTTGGTCGTGGTGCCAACGGCGCGGCCAAACGGGAAGACCCCGGGGCACCGGCCGCCCTTGACGCGGTACTGGTTAGTGATGACGACATCATCGCCATCGGCGGCGCCGATTGTCCCGGCGGCCACCTCTTCGGGGCGGTTACGGACCTTCATCCACGGCCAGTGGTGGGTGGGAGCAATCTGGCCGGCGGCAGAGCCGACAATGTCATCGACCGTCTGCTCAAGGGTATCTGGGGACTGCGGCGTCCATCCGGCCACATAGGTCGTTGGCATCCAGCGCTTCTTGAGGTCGCCGTAGGGGACATTATTGACCCGGTCCACAACGTCATCGAGGGCCCGGTCGACCCGGTTCCCGTCGATGGTGGTGCCCGTGGAGAAGTGCTCCTTGGTGACGACCCTTGGGTTTCTACGCCACGCCATTAGAGACTCGCTGTCTGGGTTACGGTGCCGAACGGTTTATTGGTATGGTTCATACACGCCACCGCCTGGATGTTGACTGGGGCGCCAGTATGGTTGATGAGGTCGCCAGCGGTCGACGGGTCGCCCAAGAACGTGCAGCCGAGGAAGATCACCTTTGCCGTGCTGTCGACCAGGAGGTGCTGCGGCAGCGTAGCCGCTGACCGCCTGAACGTGCAGCCAATGAACATGACCCGGATGGGGTCCCCGGTGATGATGATGTGGACGAGCTCGGGCGCGTCCTCGGCCTCATCGTCGTTGAACTCCACGCCAATGATGGTCGCGGACTCACGGATGACGCAGCGCTTGTTGAAGACACTCCCGGGCGAAAGACCACGGATGTGGCCGTTGGGCTTCTCGTGGTCAAAGGCGCCGTAAGCGCCGTTCGAAAGGGTCCACTTGTTCAGCTCCTTCCGCTCTTCCTCGAGGATGGCCCCGGGGAGCAGGAGCCCAATGGACTGGATGGTCTGGGTCAGCCGCTCGGAATGGGCCGCGTCGTTGACCTCGTCCATCGTGCGGGCAGGGCGTAAGATCTTCTCGTAGATGCCCGTGCTCATCTGCCCCTCCTGCGCCGCCCGCCGACCATTCGGACGAGCGCCTTGACACCTTCGACCATCAGCCGCTCGGCGCGGTTCATGATAAACCCGAAGTGCATGACGCTGAAGCTTCGGCCCTTGACCGACATGCTGACCGAGATGTCGCTGGTGTCCTCGTCGCCGATAAGCAGGTTGCCGGTGGCGGAAGTGGATGGGTCGCCCCACGTGATGTCGGTCCCGCCCGTGGGCTGGAAGACCTTGTCGACGAGCGCGCCACTTGAGGCCTGGACCCTGGTGCGGATAGTGGACTTGCTCGCGAAGGGGGTCTCCTCGTCCTGCTGCTCGACAGCTGCCTCTCGCGGGCTTACGTCGATAATCTGCGTGATCCATTCCTTCCGGTCGCTGCCAGCGAGGGTATTGAATAGCCCGTAAGGCCAGTTGTCGTTCACCTTGTCGGTGCCCGTGCCATGGCTAAGCACGTTGGCCCAGGTGCCGCGCATCTTCTGGCCCACGTCGCCCTCGAGGCCCACGTTGGTGGACTTATAGGCCCAGTCCACCGGCTGAGCGACCGAGTCATTCTCTCGAAGCGTCACGTTGCCCGGGCGCCATCTATTGAACACGTTGAAAGACACCCGGCGGACGATGTCTGGCGCTGCTGCGCGGTCTTTAAGGCTGAGCAGCGTGGTCGACCCGCTCTGGAGCAGCTCCCAGCCCATCTGGGACGTGTCGGCGGCGCCGAACTTCTTGAAGGGCAGGTAGATGAGGCGGTTATGGCGGCCGAAGTTGAGGTTCATCTGTGGGGCGTGGATCCAAGAGGTAAGGCCAACCCCCGCCCACTTCATCCGCAGAAAGCCCCTGTCCTGGGCCTTGGTGCCAAACGTCGCGTCCGTGTAGGTGGCGAGGTCCACCCACCCGGCGGCGCTGGCGAGCCGCTCGGGGGGCACCAGCACCTCGATGTCGCCGTTGGTGGCGTGGTTATAGACCGGCCGCCACTGGTCATCGTCGAAGCTCAGCTTGATATCAATCTCGTCGATACCCTCGCCGCTCGACGGGTCCCATACATCCTGGGGCGGCACAACGCTCACCGGGATGAGGATGAAGTCATCGGTGGTGGCCGTGGTGACGCCAGAGGGGAACACGTAGCCAACTGGCACGGCGATGGGGTCGCCGAAGAAGACGCCCCCGTCCGAGGCATTCTCGCTGGCGGGGGCCCCGCTGGGGAACCTGGCGACCCCGCTACCCGTGAGCTTTCTGTCATCCTCATCAGTGACGCTCCGGTCGATGGCTCCGCCACGACCGTATTCCAGGATGAAGAACGACCTCGACGTGGTGTCGTCGTCTATCTGGGTATTGTCCTCAGTAGCCGCGCCGTCCGTGAGCTTCTGGACATCTGGCCCGGCGATGGCGAAGAGCGTGTCCTGGTGGGCCAGCACCCACGGCGCGGGGATGTTCTGGGTCACGCCGACAACGGCGACGCCGCCGGATTCGGCCACCATCGACTCGTAAGACCACCAGGCCCAGCGTCCGCTGCTGAGCACCAGTGACCCATTGAGCTTGGGGAGGGTGACGATGAACAGCTTCTCGGTGGGCAGAAACACGCACTTGACCCCTTCCGGGTCGAGCCTCATCGTCGTCAGCGGCTGCTCGCCGGTCAGGGTTGTGTGTCCGGTGGCTACGAAGTAGCTGGTCATGGGGTTATTGATACCCTGGCGCTCGAAGAACGGCAGGATGTCGTCGCTCATGGCGCTGAGCTCGAGACCGGAGCTCGTCGTGTACGCGCCTGACGAGTCAATCCAGGCCAGCGAGCCCTCCACCTTGCAGACCGCGTTGGGCCCGATGCATCCAATCGTGTCGCTTGTCTTGGTCAGGCGACCCTGGCTGACAACGGCGCCGATAGACGGCTGGTACATCCAGGTTTCGTTGGGCGTGAAGATGATGAGGTTGGAGTTCAGCTCAGCGACGGCTGTGATCTGCTCCTCGCTCGGGACGGCGAAGAAGTTGTTGGCTGTGATGGCGTTGGGGAACCCCGGGTCAGTCCAGAACACCGTGCGCCCAGAGGCGTAGACCATCCGGTTCTGGACCACCGCCACGTCCACCGCGTTGGGCATGTCCGCTGTGCGCAGGTAGTCGAACGCCTCGGTGTTCACCCCCGGGGAGAGCACCACCGGGGTTATCATGGACGACTCGCCGTACGCCTGGGCGTACTCGGACTGGTTGACCCGGTCGATGGTAGTGGGGCGGATGCTGTTGAACGACGCGGGGATGTAGGCCCAGGTGCCGGCCGTGGCGTTACCGAAGTACAGGATATCGTTGAACTCTTCGAAGAAGAAGAACTCGTCATCGGCCTTTATCCAGGCCGAAACATCGTCGTTGGCGTTGGTCTGGTACTGGGGCGTGAGGTCATCGACCGGGGTGGCGACATCGACGACGGTGCGGAGGCCGGCGCCTACGGAGGTTGGGGCCGTGTCCTTGTAGCTCTGAGAGACCGCAGCCTGGCTGGTATGGGGGTAGAGCGGGACCTCGAAGCGCTCGTTGGTGCTGAGGTCGTAGATGCTCACGATATAGATGGGCAGATGGACTGAGGAGGTGGTCAGGCCGCCGACGGCCGAGGTGTTCACGTCCGCGATGAAGACCGAGAGCATCTGCAAGTTCCCGAAGTTGGTCTTGATCAGACCACTCCCCAGGTGCTTCCTCATCCCCCAAACGGTAGCCGCGCCCGGGCTGGGCGCTGCCATCTGGGCGTCGAACTGCGTGACCTGGCCGAAGCCCCGACGGACCTGCCAGCAGTTGTTGTGGTAGAGCATGTTGTGGGCAAACGCACCCCTGCTGGGGGCGTTAGCCTGGATGCCCGGCCCAAGGAGCTGGACCTCTTCGCCTCGGTTGGCCATTAGTAGTCATACCAAGAGACGTATTGGACGTAGTCGCCCGTGGAGTGAGTCCTCGCCTGGAGGTACTCGTGGAACTGCTGGAGGCGGTTCATGGTCTGGCGGATGAGCGGCTGGTTATCCGCACCATCGGTGATGGCATACTGCCGGTAGGCCATGAGCGCGATGAGGTCGTGGAACGCCGTCAAGTCGTCGATGAACGTGTCCACCGGGGCCACCGTCCAGTTGATATCCGCCTCGGCCACGTACTCCATCGAGAACGTGCCGGTGAGCTTGCGGTCGAACTTGAGCTTGGTGCCCTGGAGGTAGTAACTCGATGCCGTCACGTCGAGCGCGGTGACGTTGGTCACCCCATCGAAGCGCTCGATGACCCCGGAGTCACCCACGCGGTTAAACTCGTTAATGCGCACCAACCTGCCCGCCGTGGCGGTAGGGGACTCGCCGAGGAACGACGGGGTGCCGGTGACCATGTCATGCTCATCAGCGTCACTCAGGGTGACGGACTCGCTGACGTTATAGACCATCGGGTTGATGTCGCAGACGAGGTTTCGGAACTCGCGGTAGCCGTCGTCCAGGTAGGTCTCGACATCGGCGTCGCTGACGAACGTCTGGTCGGGCTCATCGATGTACTGGCGGAACTTGTTAACGACCTCGGTGGGCGTCATCCGATACCTCCGAAGACCGGGCTAATGAGCGCCTCGGTGCCCTTGGCGAGTGACGACTGGGCGCTCTCCATGGCCCCAACCTGCCGAGCTCGGCCGAGGGATTCCTGGGCCATCTGGCCCTGGGTCTCTGGCGAGCCTGCCGCGACGATGTTGCCCATCTGTGCGCCCTGGTCGCTCTTGCCGCCAGGCTGGCGGGGGAAGACCTTCTGCATGGCCGAGGCCTGCTGGAACTGCTCATCCGGCACATCAGGGTTGGCCAGCGCCACGACCACATCGCGGATGTAGAGCTGACGCTCTTCGCTGAGCCCGTAGAACTCATCGGTATGGACGAAGTCGCTGAAGACCTTGAGCATGGCCGAGAGGTCGTCAGACCGGAAGAACTCGACCTCGTAGCCGCGCTTGGCGGCCTCGAGGAGCTTCTTGCCGTGGGCCAGGGCCTGGACCTTCTCGGTGATGAAGGCGTTACCGGTGCGGAAGCTTAGTTCGCGCATCGCGGTTTCGGGGTCGAGAAGCCCGGCCTGGAAGAGGTCCAGGACGTGCTGGTCGCGGTCTCGAGAGTCGTCTCGGAATGCGCTACCGGCCTCCACAAAGACCTCGGGGTCCTCGACGATGCCTGCGGAGCCGATGGCCTGGTAGACGACCTTGCCTGTCTGGTCGAGCATCCTGGCCATCTTTGGCTCGGTATAGTGGGCTTTAATGAGTTCGAGGACGGCCCTGGCGAGCTGACGGATAGCGCGCTCGACGTTGGTCTGGGTCTCTTGGAGCTGGGAGGTGTCGCGCTGGCTCAGGACCTCCATGCCCCGCCCGGACGCGACGCCGACTGCGCGCTTACCGAGGCTGACGGAGTGAATACCCGCCACGTCGTGCATCTCTGCCTGGGTGCGGGTGATGCTGTCGAGGACATAGCCTGGCAGGGGGACGGGCTGAATCTGCGTGGGTGGTCCGCCTGCGGGGTTGTAATAGATCTTCTCGCCGGGCCGGTTGCTCATGGCCGAGGTGTTTACGCCTGCGGTCTTGGGGATGGCCCACTTGGGGTTGCCCATAAGCTTGACGTTATGGGTGACCTGCGTGCGCTGCTCATTGTAGAGGCGCTGGAGGTCCAGGAGCGGCTGCATGAGCCCGATACCCCAGAGTCGGCCGGGGACCTCGGTGTAGCGCATGACTTGGATGGGGAAGGTCTTGGTCTTCCAGGTGCCCTTGTAGAGGTAGAGGTCGCCACTCAGGATGGCGTGCCGGCCATCCCGCCAGTAGACCTCGATGAGCTCGACCCGGTCATCGGGGACGGTGTGTAGCTCGTAGTCCAGCGAGTAGTCGTCGCTGGCCTTTTGGTATGCGCTGATCTCTTCAGCGTGTGCGGGGTAGGCCTCTTTGACATCGTCTTCGACGTGGTAGGTGCGGATGGCGACCCACCTGGAGTCCAGGGGGTCTACAACATTCTCCTCGAAGAACATGTCATAGGGGCTCAGGACGGCGGTATGGATGATGTCGTCATCGGAGTCATAGTAGGAGTGCAGCCCGGCCGTGCCGGTAACGAGCATCCACTTGAGCGCGTCGTGGAGCTTGTTCTGCATGTCCTCGCGGGTCCAGTAGTATCTGAGCGCCACTTCGCTCGACTGGGCCTTGATGATGTCATCGTTGGACGGCGACGCGGGCATGACCGCAATGGACGGGTAGCTGAGCGTGAGCCTGGACAGGATGTTCCGGTAGATGTTGAGCAGCAAGTTGACGGTCTGCCGCTGGCTTCCGTCCTTGCGGGCTCGGCGGTTGATGACGTAGTTCCGCTTGTCGCGGTCATACTCGAGCCACTGCCGCCCTTCGAGGAACATGGTGCAGAGGTCCCATATCTGACTGTAGGCCGTCTTGTCGTTCCGAGAGGCGCGGATGTCGCTGCCAATGTTTTCGGGATACTCAGGCATTACAGGCTCTGAATGTTGGCGAGATCGAACTCACCGATGTCGAAGTCCATACCTTCAAACCATGACCCCCCGGCGGGTGACGGAGACCCGCCACCGGCAAACACGTCGAACACGCCCTCAGGGGGTGCGCCAGAACCCCCGCCGCCGAAGCCGTACTCGATGTTGCCCATTTTATCGACGGACTCGTAGTCCTCCAGGGTGCGCCTGATGGTGGTGCCGTCTGGCATGACCTTGGTGGTGAAGCGCTGGCCCTGCTCGTTGGTCTTCTCCGGGGCGAAGATGGCCGCCTCGTGAGCGGCGGCGCGCTCCTTCAGGCGCTCCTCGCCGGACTCTTGGGCCGCCTCCCCGAACTTCATGGCCGCATCGGCCGTGAGGTCCAGAAAGCTGAGGATGCCTTCCATGGCAGACCGGTCCTGCCCAGAGGGAGGGTAAAGCGTTGGAGGCCGGCTGGAGGAAAGGCCGGCAGCTGCATCGCTGCGGGCTGCTCCGGCCTGGGACGCTGGGGTGGCCAGGTACGCCCCTTTTGCGCCGCGCGGCCGTGAGGCCTCTCGCTCAATGGCGGCACCGGCTATCGGCGCACCCAGCGAGACGCCTATGTCTACTAACTCACCTATCCCGTGCCCTAACATGAATGGCCTCGATGATTTCTGACGGGGTTTGGTCGGGGTGCGCGAGGAGGAGGGATTCCTCCTCCTTCGCGCGGGTCAGGCAGACCAGAAACCTGACCAGGGAGACCTCCACGACAACCCCACCAGCTAGGAGGAGCACCAGCAGGGCGTCGTGGAGGAAGAGCACGCTAGATCAACGTGAGGCCGGTGAGGACCGCGTTGGCGTTGGGACGGTGGCAGTAGTGGTTGTAGTACCACTTGTAGAAGCCCTCCCAGTTGTCCTTGCCGGCGACACGGCTCAGGACGTTGCCATCGAGGTTGGCGAACTTGCCATCCTCGAGGACCGCCAGCTTCCAACAGCTCGTCTCCATGAAGACGACGATGCCGTTGTCGACGTGTCGAGATGTCTTGATGGGGACACCGCCGTAGCTGAGCCCCAGGAAGCCACCGTCACCGGTCTGGGCCTTGTCGGAGTAGGACCAGATGTTGCCGTTGAGCAGACCGATGTACTTGGCGCGCTGCGCCGGGTGCATCAGCATGCAGTTGGGCTCTTTGCCGCTCGTGACCATCACCGCGTCGAAGCACTGCTGGATGCGCTCCAGCGACATGTCGTCTTCGGTGGTGTCACCGAGAGTGCCGTCAGTCGACTGACTGAAGACCACCGACTGAAGCTCGGTCGCGTCGCCTTCATCGGCGCCGCGGTCAACGCCGAAGTGGTCGACGTAGCCCAGGTTGCGGTAGATGCCCTCGGGCTCCGCGTCCAGGTAGTCGAGCGAGGGGTCAGTATCACTGATCACCACCGCCATGCCGATCCCACCGAGAACCGCCGACGTGTCGAGCGTATCGAGATTGATGGTGCCCGCCGCAGCGTTAATGCTGTTCAGGTTCTGAGCAGACGCCACGTACTCGTAGGCGACCGTCGAGCCCGGGTTCAGCACGAGGTTGGTGTTATTGACGATGCGAACCGCGACAGCGGCGGTCTTCTCGTCCAGAGCCTTCTGGAGCTTCGGGAAGTCGCCCCGGAACTCCCAGTCCGCTGCGTCGCCCGGGGCCTTCTTCTCGTGAATGAAGCCCGCGACCCGATTGCCGCTCGTCAGGGTCCGGTTGGACCTGTCGCGGATATCGTTCTTGAGCTTGTCCATCTCCAACTCGAGCGCGCCGATGAAGCTCGCCGTGCCACCCTTGGCGGCAGCCGCGATGGCTGGGCCGGTGACCTCGAAGCGGCCGTAGAGGTACGCAGAGGTGAAGGTCAGGCGCTTGACGACCTGGTTGCCGGCCGCCGTGAGGGCGGCGTCCTCGGCCTGGAAGTCGACGCCGGAGTTACGTCCGACATGCACAGGCACGACGGCCTGCTTGCCAGCCCAGGAGATCTTCGCCTTCTCGAAGAGCTCCAGGACCATGACTTCGTCGTTGAGCTGCGCCTGGAGCGGCGAGATGTAGTATTCCTTGAGGATGTCGCTCAGCGTTCCTGGGCTGAGGATGGTTCCGATGGTAGCAGGCATTGTCTAACTCCCGTTAGCCGAAGAGGTTGACGCGCCCCTTTTTGAGGGCGTCAAAGAGGGCATCCGTGCCCTCTGAGATCGTCCTGTATCCCTTGTTGTCGGCTGCGGAAGCGATGCTGCTGGCCCCGGTTCCCGCTCGCTTTGGGCGAGCTGGAGTGGATGGTGCCGCCGCCTCACCGGGCTCAGGGGCTTGGCCCTGGGGGTTGTCGGCGAGGTAGCGGGCGATGGCGGCCTCTTCGCGAGAGGCCAGCCAGGCAACGTATTGTTCCGCAGTGCGTCCAAGGTCAACATTCGGATCGCGCTGGACGGCGCTGTAGAGAACGTGCTGAATATCGGTCCGGAGGCCTTCGTCATACGAAGTTGTGACATCGGCGACCTCGCGCCGGAGACGCTCGCGCTCAACGTGGACTTCCTGCTGGTGGATGCGGGCCTCCATGGCCTGCATCTGCGCCTGGACCTCTTTCGGGAGGCCTTGAGGCACATCTTCACCGAGGAGCCTGTCGAGCTCAGCGTCAAATGGATCGACCTGCGGGTTCCCTGCCGGCTGAGCGGGTTGGACGTTCCGAAGGGTAGCGACCTCATTGCGCATCGACTCCATCTGGGTGCGGAATGCCTCCAGCTGCGCCGTTGCCTCTTCGGCCTCGCCTCGGTACTTGTTTCGGGCGTCCAATACGCCCTTGAACCGCTTATACGGGACGCGGTGGCCCGGGGGAGTGGAGTCAGCTTCGCCAGAACCGTCATCTGACGCAGCCTCTTGCCGCTCCTCGCTCTTGCCGGCTTCGGTCTCGAGCTCATCGGGGACACCCGGTACATCCGGGGCCTCGGCTTGCACTTCGACCGTCTCTTCGGCTGCCGGAGCAGCCTCGACCTCGGGTTTTACGTCCACGGTCTCGGACGGAAGGGTGTCCTCGGACTCAAATGTGCCCTCCAGCTTCGCCATAAGCTCGCCGGTTTGCTCATCGTTGAGGAATCCCATGGTTTCTCCTTTTAACGCCGTGGAAGCTTGGCGGGTTGACCACCCCTGCGGGTGAAATGTGGCTGAGAGAGAACGTCGAGTGACTCTTCGTCACTCGTTTCCCACTCATCGCGAAAGATCCTACCCGTTGCGCGCTCGTATGCCAAGATCTCGCGCAAGGTGGAGGGCTTTTTAGACAGTTTTTCTTCCTTTAGTGCGTCAATCTGGTTGATGCCGGCGAGCGCCAGGGCCCACGCGAACACCATGTCATCGTGCTTTCCGCCCTCTGCCTCGGGCTTGCCCTTCCTGTTGTAGATGAAGGTGTTTATCTCCGCCTTCATCCGGTCGTCGTTCACGATCAGAGCCCCCTCGCTGACAAACTGGTGGAGCTTGGCCAGAATGACCGGCCTGGTCGCGACCGAAGTGGCGAAGCCCAGGTCCTCCCGCCACCGCTTGGCCATCTTGTCGAACTGAGTGCGGCGGTAGAGGTTTGAGTAGCCGTCGCCGATAAGGTACTCGATGACACTTAACCCGTAGGAGTTGCTCTCGGCCACCACCAGAGCCTCCCACTCCATCGCCTCCTCGAGAACACGCGAGGAGAACTCGGTGGGTGGGACTCTTGCGTAGTAGGTAGACACGCAATGCGGCTTCTCCTTGTCGGTAACGTCCATGACGCAGAACGACGAGTAGTCGCCCGATGGCGACCCGCTGGCCGTGTCCACGCCCATCGAGTAGACGTGGTACTTCTCGGGCTCCCCATAACGCTTGTAGCCGGCCTTGGCGCGCACGTGCGGGAAGATGATGTTGAAGAAGCGCTCGCCGGACGTGATGAACGCCATCTCGGCGTCTGCCGGGTACTCCTGGTGGAACGTCTGCCAGTTGGACCCGCACTTGGTTCTGTACGTGTCGAACGCCCAGAACAACTGAGCCTTGGTCAGGCTGTACTTGTCTGCGTACTCCCGCCACGGCTTCGGCACCTTGGTGCCGAGCCCCTGGGGCCGCTCCTCGAGGGTGTATTCCTCGGCGTGCATCCAGGGCAAGAACACCTTCCGGTAGCCATTCTCATTGGCCCAGAGGTCGTGGGCGTAGTTGAGGCCGTTGGCCGTGGTCTCCATCACCACCGTGGCATCCGGCGTCGCCGTCTGGAACGCCGCCTGGATGGTGCGCTCCACGTCGCTGTAGAACGCGAACTCAGAGCAGTGCAGGAAGTTGTAGGTGGTGCCGCGGGCCGACTGACTGTTGGCCGTGAAGACCCGGACCATGCCGCCGTGGAAGAACAGCATCTCCCGCACATTGGACTTCTGAACGGGGAACTGCATCCACTTGGGCAGGTTGTTGTAGAACCGGCGGTAGATCTCAAATATCTGCTCGGCGCTCTCGCGGGACTGCGCCATCACGCCCACCCGGAGGTTGGGCTGGAAGTAGGCGTGCCAGAAAGCGTAAGCCGCGACCCCGGTGGTGCCGCCGAGCTGGCGGGCCTTCAGGTCGAACACCCAGGGGTGCTCCTCCATGGCGCTAACCAGTATCTCCTGAGCCTCGTTGAGCTTCAGCGAGACCAGCTTGGTCTTCTTGTCGACGATCTTCAGATACCGACAGAAGTACCGGAAGTCCGCTGCGCACTTGCGGACTTCGTCTTCCTTCCTAGTTGACCGCGTCAGCGTCATCTACCTTGCCGACCCGCTCTTCGCGGACCTCGGCCAAGAGGTCCTTGAGGCGGTCGAGCGCGCCCTCCTCAGACCCCTCTTCGATGTTCTTGGTGCGGGCCTCGACGTACTTGATGTCCGCCTGGGTCTTCTTGAGCTGAGCCTTCTGCTGCTCGCGCTGGGTCTCGCTGTCCATCTCAGCACCCCCGTTCCACTTGTACCGCTTCTGCAAGATGAACATGGCGGCACGCCAGTTGTGGTTTTCAGTCGCCTCGCGGATCACGATGTCAGCGAACTTCTGCTCGCCCGTACCCTCGGCCCGGGAGATGTGGTGGTAGAACCAGGGGTAGAGGACATGCGTAATCTGGTCCCGCCCGCGCCTGGTCCACTGGACCACCGTCTGAGGCGACACGCCAGCTGCCGCTGCCGAGGACGCGCGGGAATGCCCCGCTTCAAGGGACTCGAGCACAATAAGCATTCGCTTCTTCTGCTCCCGCTGCCTGAAAGAAAGGACTATGTCCTCGGGCTCGGGGTAGCTCAGCGGTTGGTCCAGGCCCTCATCCATCGATGAACCTTTTCTTGTAGTAGTGGCGCTTCTGGCGCGTTGTGCCTTCAAGCATACACACATGCACGCACTCGAGGAAGTCCACGACATCCTCCGCGAACCGGGCGAGCTCGCCGGGCTCTCCCCCGCCCTGGATGTCGTTATCCTTCATCCTGGCCAGCATCGCGACGTAGACGGACCTGACAGCCCGGTGCTTGGGCTTGAGCGCCGCATCGTGATACCCGGTGAGCCCCGCCACCATTGACATAAGGTCAATGGCGATGGACTTGAAGGTGTTAACGATGTCCTCCTCTGCGGGGGACGAGTCGGGCCCAATCTGCCCGTAGAGGTAGTCGAGCGAGGCCTTGATGCTCGCAAGGGACTCGGCAAGGAGGCCCTCGACGATGGAGGCCTTACCGACCATGCCTGTCCGGCTGTCAGGGTCATAGACCGTGACCTCGGCGGGCAGGGTGAACGGGGTGTCGGTCGTCATGACGCGGGCGTCTTGAACGATGGGCGCGTCTTCCATGGAGAAGCCCGGCATCACTTACCCCAGCGCTTCTGGGCGCGCTTGAGCGCGCTAATGAACCACCCGGTGCCCGACTTGCGGCCCTGCTCCTGCGCGTAATAGACGCAGGCAACGATGGCGCGCTCGTAGTCGGGGTACTTGCCCCGCTTGATGAGCTCATCGAGGAAGCGCATGGTCTTTTTGCCGAAGTCAGCGGGGCGGAGCTTGATGGACTTGGTCATGTACGCCTTGAACTCGGGCGTCTGGACGTACCTGGGCGGCTTGGGCTTCTGCTTGGTGGTATTGACCAGGATGTCCTCGACGACCTGGTTTGGAATCTTGCCCGGCATCCGGTGCTTGGACTTGCGGCGCTTGCGCTTGGGCTTGTCTTCGGTGGCGATGGGGGCCGGGTCGTCCATGTGTACCTCGTGGCTTCAGAGCCAGTTCCACGCGACGCAGCAGGCCCAGCCTATGAGCAGTGCTGCTCGCTTATCATCGTTAGTCGCTTGCCGTGCAAGCGACAAGCCGGGGTGAGCACCTGGCTTGCCAAGTAGTCTACACATCGTGCGCTGAGCCGCAACCGCTTGTCTCCTTGGTCGAGCCGCGAGCTCGAGCGCCGAGCGCCAGTGATCGGGGTACACATCGACACATGGCACGTTGGCGAACCAGGAGACGCACCGGAACCTTTCCCTGACCCGCTCGAGCGCCAGGGCGCTCTGAGCGTTCGCGCCGACAAACCCACCGCCCTCGATGACAACGAGGTCTCTGGCGCCGATGGCCTTATCGATGCTGTCCATCTGGTCGTGGCGGAGGCCGACGAAGGCCAGGGGCTCTGTGCGGTGCCAGGCCACCGCCATGGTGTCCTTCTTGCCGCTGGCCGGGTCGATGGACACCCAGTCCCCGGGGGCCCGGAAGAGCGGGGCGGCGGGGAACTTCGCCTTGGACTTGCCCCTAGCCACCCCAGGCCCACTCGAACATGTAGTGGACGGCGGTCATCTGGACGTTAAGCCAGGCGGTGAGCGCCCATGACTCCGCAGCGAGGGACGGGCCGAAGAAGGCGTGCGCAGTGGCGCCCGCCACCGTAAAGGACACCACCCGCCAGGCCAGAACCTTCCGAACTCGGGGCATCATACTCCGCACACCCCGGCGCACTCCTGGTCCCAGGTGTCCCAGAGTGACCGCTGACCCTTATCGTGGTCGACATCCTCCAGCCGCACGCGGGACCGATGGAGGTAGGGGCGGCTCTCGAGACCGGCCACGGTGCCGTGCTTGTCCCAGGCGGCGTGTATTTGCCGCTCGAACTCGAAGACGCGCTCACGGTCAGACGGGTCGGCAAGGACCCGCTTCCACTCTGCGGCGTCGTGGAACGGGCAGTAGACGCAAGCAGAGCGGGGGGCGTTGATGCCAAGGAACCTGAGATAGTCACGGCACCGCTCTCGCGTCCAGCCCATCTTCACCAGCGGGTACTCGAAGGTGCGCCACCTATCCTGCGCGATCTTCATGCGCTGCTCTTCATCGGAGCTGATACCGTACCACTGAGAAACGTATGGGTCTCCCTTGTAGCCCCTCGGCACCGCGAAGTGCTTCTTGGCGGCGGCATCGAGCGGCTTGATCTTGAAGTCCCTGGTGCATCCCCGGCGGACCGGCATCGTGTCGCCTGAGCGAGTCTTGACGAACAGGGGAGGGAGGCTAATGCCCCGCTCGCCCTTCAGGGCCTTGGTGATCACGTGCTCGCTGAGGACACCAGCGGACACCGTCTCGTACCCCATGCCCGCATCGAGTATTTGCTGCCTAACCACCTCGACGTGCTCATAGACCGCCCTTGGCTCGTCCCCGGTGTCGCTGAATAGCCACAGCTCGGGCATCACGTCACCCATCGCCCTGATCAGGTCGGGGTGTCGGTTGATAACCAGCATCGCTATGGCGGTCGACTGGACACCGCCACCGAATGACACATAGTGCCTCATCGCATCACCCCGCCTGCCGCGATGAACCGCGTGCGGCTGCCGTCCCACTCGATGTCGGACTCGTAGAGGTTCTTTCTGGGGCCGTGACGGAACTTGTCCATGCCTATCTGCGCCTCCCAGGGCTTGCAGCCCTCGTCGACATTGTGGAGCAGCCAGGGCACAAGTCCAAGGTCGGCGTCATCATCGATGGCGCCTGACCCCTTGCTGTCCCGAATAGTGGGACGCGATGACGTGCGCTTGGCAGCCATTGTCGGCTGGCTCAGGCTAACAACGACGCACTCGAGGTCCATGGCCAGCTCCTTGAGCCCCCTGGATATCTGTTCGAGGGCCTCCACGCGGTTTTGACCGGGGATTGACGAGCGCATGAGCTGGATATAGTCCACAACGACGATACCGAGGTCACCCTTCTGAGCCCTGTAGGCCCTGGCGGCCTGCCGGATGGCGTCGATGGTGGCGCATTCATGGCCAACGATGCGTATTGGGGCGGCCGAGACCTTCTGGGCGCCATGGGTCATAGCTACGAGCTGGCCATCTTCGAGGCCCATCCGGTCGTGCAAAGGGACGGGGATGCCGGATTCGGCAGCGATGAGGCGGCCGACTATCTGCTCGGCGGGCATCTCAAGGCTAATGATGAGAGCGGGGCGCCCTTGTTGGGCGACCGCCCAGGCGAACCCGTTGACAGCGAGCGCTGTTTTGCCGTGACCGTTAAGGCTCATGACCAGAACGAGCCACCCGGGCCTGAATCCGCCGCCAAGGGCCTTATCCAGGGGGTAAAGGCCGGTGGATATTCGGGGCGGTTGCTCCTCACCGGACTGAATAGCGTGTACCATGCGCATGTAGTCACAGACTACGGGCCCCGCATCGTCCCCTTCTGACAGATTCTCGCCAGCCTCCCGCAGCCTCCCCACCACTGCCTCGGCCTCGCCGATAGCCTCGGCGGGTCCGAGCTCACCATCCAGAGCGATGGCCCCAATCTGGTTAGCGGCGTCATGCATCCGGCGGCGGGCGCTCATGGCCAGCAAGCGGTCGACGTAAGAGTCGAGCCTGCCGTTGGTTCCTGAGCGGTTAAGGAGCTGGACCAACTGGCGGCCGCCTACACGGCCCCAGGTCCCCTGATCGCGGAGGACCTCTTCGAGGATGACCTCGTCATAGTCGTTGTGGCGCTCATAGGACTCGAGGAGCGCGTTCCAGACCAGGCGGTAGTCATTGTGGTGGAAGTCGTCACCCTTGAGCCTCGCGGAGGCCTGGGGGGTTTTGGACGGGTCGATGAGAAGGCACGCGAGGACCTCGGACTCCACGGAGGGAGCCGAGGGGAGCAGCAATGGGTCCATAGGGGTCTCCGACGGGTAGGCTAATGGGCTAATGGGTTAACACGTTGGCCCGGCGAGGGCCAACGCTGGGACGGCCGGGTCAGCCGTCACTCACCCCCTTGAGCTTGCGGATGCTCCCCTCGAGGTCCGAGATGGCACGCGCAAGCGCGGGGTCGCCCTCGCCCGCGAGGTGGTCAATGCTGGAGATGAGGCCCTGGAGTTCCTCGATGGCATGGCCAAGCCCCTGGTAGGCGTCATCGAGCGCGGCCTCGAGGTTAACGTCCTCTCCATTGGCGAAGTCCGTCAGGCTATCGCCTGCGTCCACCCAGGTCGCGGTGACGGTGTGGATGGACTGCTTGACCAGCTCCTGGCCAAGGGTCAAAGAGCGAGCGATGGGAGTTGGGTCCATTGGTGTCCTCCTACAGACGAGTGTAAAATCCCACCCACCGCAACGACCTGGCGTCTGGCTGCCGCCGGATGCAAGGTTGGCGCAGCGGGTGGGAACCCATTAACCCTCGAGGAGCTACCCCGCGAGTGAAACGACCATGACAGGACCAGCGGCGCCGGTCAAGCCCTAAAGGCCGAGCTCAGTAGCCCATGCCCTTCGGGCTCTTCCGCTTTTGGCCGTGGCGGGGGTTCTGGGGCTTGCCGCTCCGGTCGGTCATGGGCTTGCCGCTCCGGTCGGTCATGGGCTTGCCAGAGGCGTCCTCAGGGGGCGCCTGGCTCGCTGGTGGGGGGATGGGGACGATGAACGCCGCCTCGCCCTGTTGGCGAGCGGCTGGGATGGTGAGGTCTCCAGCATCAACCACCTGGCCCTGGGCCGTGGGGTGGCCCGCAGCCTCGGCGATGGCCCGCCGACGGAGCCAAAGGGACCGAGCTCGCTGTGAAGGGGGAAGGTCCCGCATGGCAGCCTTGCGAGCCGCCTCGCGGCGGACCCGCTGAGCGTAAAGGGCACGCATCTCAGGGGTCCAAACCGTGATGGACTCCGTCCACCCTTCCGGCCCCGAAAGACCACCCTCAGTCCGCTTATCAGCCATGGTAAAGTTACTCCCGCGCCTGCGCGCTATTAGTTAGAGTCGGAGACCCCTGAGGAGTCTCATGAGGTCAGGAGATTGCGACTTCCCACTATCGGAAAAGGCGCTGATACTTGGTGAAGCACCAACTCTCATCCCCTGTTCCTCTACCCAGCGGAGGCGCCCAAAGCGTCCGTAGCTGGTGGGGATACCCAGGGGTTTGTAGGCGCTACTCCTCGGGGATGGGTCCGATACTGAAGTCCAAAGACAGGGGGTCTTTGGCCTCAGCATCTCTCCGGTAGTACTTAACGAAAATATTGTAGCACGTTTTTGGGAGGTTGAACAGCCCTGGGGAGTGTAAAAGGTTTGTAAAGGGGGTGGATGCTGGACTGGTTAGGAGGTCCAGCCAGCTGGCCTTTGGGGCCGCTGGCGGATGGTGGGTGGAACTGTGATCAGCCTAACGGCAGATCCATCTGATCAGCCCAGGGCCAGGTTCGTTTTTGAGATGGAAAGTGGCGGTACGCAAAAAATGCCCCACGTACCCGCTCGGCGCCCCGGGGTCACCACGTTTCGCAGATTGAGACATGCGTCAGTCTGAGAATGAGACATGTTCCAGAATGAGACATCCTGAACACTCGAGCAGTGTCTCATATTGAGAGCTCGTATACTTACTATACACTGTACACTCGAGCAGCAGGTGTAGACTTACTATACACCTGGCTCCTATTAGCTGACCGATCGGTCGGGATATAAAAGGTGACCAGGTCGTATCGGGTTTGGAGTGTGTCAAATTTGACACAGTCGGGGATGGCCCATCCTTTTC
>Ga0256380_1000020_pt1 | contig 21270 bp, 31 predicted proteins | sample LS1230viralmetaG_FD_189071 | JGI IMG/M metagenome (GOLD analysis project Ga0256380, IMG submission 189071) | Seawater viral communities from deep brine pools at the bottom of the Mediterranean Sea - LS1 2300m | ecosystem: Environmental > Aquatic > Marine > Bathypelagic | place: Mediterranean Sea... | reverse complement strand
CCGCCAACATCCTGTTTTTAAGTCTTTCTGCTCTATCTCCTACTTGCGTAGCCCACTTTGAGTCCATCATTTCTTCAGCAGCACGTTCCCAATCGGAAACCTGCACAGCCTGAATAAAGTTTTTAAACTTACTAAGACGAGGATGACCTAAATTAAAACACATATTTGCTATTACTCGCTGACGATTATCACTTAGATTCCTCCACCAAGGCTCTTTCATATCCAATTCTTGACAAACAATTTCTATGTCATTATCTAAACATTCCCTGATTCTTTGCTCAGAAATAGGAGTACCTACTTGCTTTCCGTATTCTTCATCTTTTTTAGTTATTAAGTGTCCTACTCCTAAAGTCTCATAACCAAGATGATCTAAATAGATTTCATATTCAAATCCTTCATCAGCAATAAGCTCTTTCATTAACTGGTCTTTATCCATCGTCTTCTTCCTCGTCATCAAGACTTCTGTAATACTCAACAATCGCCAAAATATCTCTCGTATAACGCTTAATTTCTGCCATATTATTACTAATATTTTCATAGTCTTTGGTGGTCAGTGCGTAATAGGCTTGTTTGGGTGCCTTTCCTTCTTCAATCAGTTGCAGGTATTCTCTCATTATATCGGGGGTCAATATCTCCCAATCAAAATTAACCATCTGCATTTCCATAGGTAGCGGTGGATGAAACATAGGCGGTCTTTCTTCTATATTTACTACTTCTACGGGTTTAGTTTTAGCTCCTCCAAACTGAAACATAGAACAGCCACTTAAAGTTAGTAGAGTAAAAGATATAAATAGAATTCTAATTACTTTCATTTACTTACTTACGTTTTCGCCATCTTTTTTTTTACCCTTACCTTCAGGTTCTTCAGGTTTCTTATCAAATTGACTAGGGTCTGTAAGTTCTATTAGACCATCGAAAACACGCTTAGTCGCTTTATTAACTTTACCTTCCAGTAATTTAGGCTTTGCCATAGCAAGTGCATCTAAATCATGTCGAGCAAACGTCTGCTTGAGGGCGTTAACCTCACGCATATTGTCTTGATTCTTCTTAGTCAGACTATCTATTTGGGCGTAGGTCTTTTGTTGTTGTGCTAAATTCTTTTTAATCTGCTCATTCTGTTTAGTAATCTCACTCTCAAGCACAATAGCATTACCTTTTAAGATAGCAATTTCATCATTTAGACTACCGATCCAAACATAAGAGCCACTGGCTACCAGTAATAATGCTATACCTAAACCTATTGATAATTTCATTTATGCTCCTTAAAACCTTCCCCTGCCAATTTAGAGCAGGAGCAGACTGACTCCAGACCAACAGGGGTCGGCTAGTTTGCTAATGGATTCTTGTTTTCTTCTAATTTCCCAATATCTATAATAATTCTTTCTACATCATTTGTTAGACTAGCGATTGATGCTTTCATATCAGAAATTTTATCGCTGTTATCAGGTATTTTTATACTGTCTATTTGTTTTTCTAAGTATTCAACAGAAGTTTCTATACCAGCAAATCTCTCTTCAATAACTTGTTGGGCATCTTCTGTTTCACCTAACCCACCTATTTTCCTTTCTAAGTTCTCAAGCCTATTAACGTAACCTGCTCCTGCATAACCAAATCCTGCTAATGTACTTACAATAGTAACAAGGGCTATTACTTGCCCACCTTTTGATTTAAACCATTCCATATTCTTCTCCTATAAGTTGGGTTGTTGATTAATTAAGCTTTGCATAGTATTAATACTTGTTCTAGCCAACCCATAAAATGCTTCTATATTATCCGAGATATAAGCATCTCCATATATTACTTTGGATTCATACCACGTTTCCTGTTGTGGAATCTGTGCTTCCCTATAAGCATCAAAGCCTGGTACATACCCCAAAAACGCTACTAACGTGGATTCATCGCCGTATTTTCCTGTTTCTTCTTGTGTAGCTTGTCCTTCTTCTTGTTGTTCCTTAATGTTCTGGGCAATAATCTTATCTGCTATTTGATCTGCTTCACTAGCCGTCATCATACCTCCAATAGCAGTATCTATTTCGCCTTGCATATCGGTTACTTGCACATCTGCCATTACTATTTGTGGAGTTGAATCAAACGTAGGCATTGGCGTTATCACTGTGGTTACATTACTAACCGTTTGTGTGCTTCCCCCCATTCCGCTAGTTGAACCCATGTCCTGATTCAAACTTAGTACGGTGTTGGTCTGTACTTGGGCGGTTTGTATCTGATCCGAAATACTGGGAGAACTACTGGTAGAAAACCCACCACCAGATGCTGAACTAGCTACTGCTGTAGTAGTAGTGTTGCCCACTGAACCAGTTGTACCTGAAGAACCACCATAACCAGAGGTACTACCCCCTGAACTTGCAGAACCCCAGCCACCTGTGCGGGCTGTTGTACCTGCTGTAGTCCCTGAAACGCTATTAGAAGCTGCCTGTATGGTACTAGCAACTACGTTTAATTGAGTCGCAGTAATTCCTCCTTTCTTTTCTTCTTCCTCTTCTTCAGCTACTAAAGCTTCTCTTTCTTCTAAGATTTCTTCTGCTGCTTCCGCTATTCTTTCTTCTTCTATTGCTTCAAAGATTTCCTCTACTACTTCTTCTATAATTTCTTCTTCCGCCAAAAGTTCTTCCCTAAATTCTTCTTCTGCTTCTGCCAATTCTTCTTCATACCATTCATCCAGTTCTTCAATGGTTTCAAATTCTATATAGGCATCTACTTCTTCGTAGTTTGCTATTAAAACTGTTTCATAGAAAATGAAATCATCTAATAATTCTTCACTCGTATTAAAAGGTAAAGGATCGTGTTCAAACTCATCATAAGAAACTAGATAAATTTCTTCGGTGTATTCATAAGTTTCTACAAACACATCATAGGCATCCATCTGCTGATCTAAGTCATCCCAAGTCTCCAAGGGAGTGTCGTCCCAAACAATGTATCCCCCACTGTCAAATGACACCTCATTACCGTACCATTCATCAACTTGCTCCTGACCAAATTCCATAATGTCTATTTCATACCATTCAGCATCAGTGAAATACATATCTGCGTAGGGATCATCGTCAACCCAAATATCCTCTACATAGCCGTAATCAGTTGTGTCCTCTATATAATAAGTAACTACTGTATCCTGAACATAGCCATTACAAGTCGGAGAATACTGAGCATCTTCATCACATTGTTGAATACGATAAGCCGTAGCATAATTCGGACAGGCAGTATCGTATAAATCATTTAACCCACATTGTTGCGTTAAGTAGGCTTCTGCATAACCAGTGCAACTGGAATCATACAACGCACTTAAACCGCATTGTTGCGTTAAATAGGCTGCGGCATAACCAGTACAATCTTCATCGTATAAGGCACTGAGATCACACTGTTGATTGAAATAAGCTACGGCATAGCCAGAACAATTGACCGAAGTTAAAGGGACTGTTGCACACAGCGATTGATTGGTGCCATCGCCATACAAAGAACCGCCATCTTCCAATAAAGTATTCACCGCATTACTGCTGGAGTTCCAGTCGTAACTAACACAAGTTCCAGCTATGTTAGTCGTTCCTGTATTACATTCATCAAAGAAGTGGTAAGTATAAATCTGTGAGGTACTTCCTTGTTCCCCTATCAAGACATCATGAGAGATAATGTCTAATTCACCATAGCGAAACTCATAAGTGTCGTTGGGGTACAACCATACTTCTATGCTGTTATCGGAATTAGCCCGATTGTATTCCCTCATGTTATACCAGCCAAAAATAGTGTAGTCGTCAAAGGCTTTAGCTTTCATAGCCGAACCGCCATCTTTTATCAGGTCAGTCCAGAAGGGGAATAAGGTGTTAGTGTATTGAGGGAGGGGATCAGGGGTGTAATCCCCACAATAGCTACCTGTTAAATTAAAGTGCAGACAACCATTGGTAGCCATTCTCGCTTGGGTATAGTCATTACCATAAAAGGTAAAGGTAAAACCTAAATCAAAGGCTGGTGATACTGAATCATCATTTGAACCTAGTCCTGTAGAGCCTGATGGATTGGTTTGTAAATCGTATAAGTCTTGGTTGGCTTCATAAATGTAGTCAGCTTTAAGTTGATTAACACCTAACGCAAAAATACCAGCTAAAATTAAACTAGCTACTTTAGTTCGTTGCGTTTTTATTCCATTCATTTACGCAATCCCACCTACTTCTTTTAAGACCATCTAAGTCTCCTTGAACGTGCTTAGTGTCCTTACATTTTTTTACAAATTGCTTCCTTTTCATATCGTAATCAGGTCTGTCAGTTCTGTTTTCTTTCCAACCTGCTGATGCTTCCTTGCCAATCTTGCCCATATAAGGACAAGGCGTACCTGCCATTTCCATAGCCTGAAACACTCTTTCATCTTGGCAAAGAATTGATACCGCAGCTACTTTCATTCCCATATCGTAGATGTACTTACTCAGCTTTAACCTTTCACAGTTCTCATCCCTTATGGTTCTACCGCCAGAGATACCAAAAACCTGCCCTTGAAACGCACCTGACCTTCCAGTCGTACATAAGTCTTGTGAATAAGACATGATACTAGGAGCAATAGCAGATGCAGGAGGAGCCTTAGTTTCTATCTCCTGTTTAATTGTTTGCGTGGTGTTGGATTCGTTAATATTTCTGTTGGTATTATCAGACTTACTGTTATTTTCATTCCTATTCGTGTTATCAGTTTTTACATTAGAGTCAGATGTAGATTGATTCACATTGGTATTGGTATTGGTGTTATCTGAGGTACTGGTACTGGTATTGTTGTTCGTATTGTTATTCGTATTAACATTGGTATTACTGCTGGTACTGTTGTTCGTATTATTTGTTGTACTCGTATTGTTTGAATTAACTGTACTGTTGACTGTGCTGTTATTAGTGGATGTATTTACATTCGTATTGGTATTACTGGCTGTTGACGTATTTACATTCGTATTATTAGCAGTCGTTATATTGTTGTTCGTATTGGTTGCGGTACTGGTATTTACGTTGGTGTTATTGCTCGTATTGCTATTGACGTTGGTATTGGCATTCGTATTCGTTGCTGTCGTTGTCGTTGTATTCGTGTTGACATTGGTGTTGGCATTCGTGTTATCTGCTGTGCTGGTAGTCGTTGTCGTATTTGTGTTCGTGTTCGTATTGGTATTTGTGTTGACGTTGGTGTTATTTGTGGTCGTATTGTTAGTTGTGTCTAACGAATTTTGCTCACAAAACTCAGTACCAGCAGTACAGTCTGGGTTTTCAGGTTCGTTCTCTGCTGCTCGCAAAGAAACAGAGCCAAGAAGCCCTATACATATCCATATTACTGTAAAAAGCAATAACTTTGCTTTCATTTCTCCTCACCTTCTGCTCCTAAATTAAACTTATTAAAACACTAATTAATATCCAGCCAAGTAGTACATACACTACAAGGTTATCTGGTGTCATTTTTTACTTGGCTTATCTTTTGCTTTACCAATATTTAAAGCACATACATCAATGATCTTGTATAGTTTTCCTATCCATTTATCATCTTTTGGTGTAGGTGTAACAGCAGCTATTGCTGACGCAATAAATACTATTGCACTTATTATTAATGCAATCATTATTAACATAATTTTCCCCTATGGTTTAAAGACTCCCTGCTCAATAAGTCTTTCTCTATTTTTTAAATGAAGCTCTGCCACTTCCTTTTTATTCTGGGCTGAGTATGGAACGGCATGGTAACACTCGATCATGTCCTCATTTACATTCACATCATTAACCCAAATTTCTGCTATAGCCCTGCCAAATTTTCCTTTTGATTTTTTAAAAGTCTTAATGACTATTTTCTTTTTTTCTTGTACCTGTTCTTGGCTTAACCAATTCTCTAAGAATTTCTTTGCAAGTTTCCCCCTCGCCTTTTCATCCAAATCTCTTGTACGGCTTTCAGGGGTATCAATGCCAGCCAACCTAACACGAACAGCATGAAGGACGTTGAAGCCAAGATTAAGAACAATATCCACAGTGTCACCATCAACAACCTTTTTAATTTCCTGACACTTATATTCATACATTACTTCTTCTCTTCCCCCTTAAAACTCTTTGATGATCCACTAGTTCCTGCGTAAAGTCCAAACCAAGCGGCACCTGCACCTACTACTATAGATATTAAACCTGACTGCTCAAAGCTAGGCTCTGGCAATTCCATGAACCACATTACAGTATAGTAAAGTAGAAAAATATAGACTGTTAAAAAGGCTCTAGGGAATATCCGCCAGCTATCTACAGCTTGGGCTAAGAATATCCACTTCTGATGTGGGTTTTTCATACCCTCATCTTCCAACTCCCTAATTCTGTCTTTTAATGTAGATTTTTCCTGCAATAACTCCATGAACTTATTGAGATCGATCTCAACCTCGTTGCGGTCCATGTCTCCACCAAATCTTCCTGATTGGTCTCTGTCGCTCATCTCACAAATTCCAAATAGGCAGTTAATCCCAATAACATTGTATATAAGCCAAATATCAACTTATCTATTTTATCAAAACGCTTACTACCTGCTTCTAGTCTTTTTTCTATGTTCTCATAGCGTACCGCACAAATGTCTTCATGTGCCTTTAATTTGACATCTAAATTATCAACTGTTTGACTCATCTATTTTTCTGCCTTCTCCGCCATTTCATTAGCTTCTTCCATCGGTGTTTTATCCTTACCATTTTCTTTGGGTTCTTCTTCCACCACCACTTCCAATGAACTCTGATACAAAGTCAAAGCCGTTACTCTAATATCCATTTGATATTGTAAGGAAGCCATCTGTTCTTGAATCCCTTCAATTTCTTTTTGTAGATTTTCTACATAAGCTAATTTAGTAGTTATTAAAGGGTCTACGTCTACTTCCGTAGTCTCTACTGGGTCTACTGTTAGTTCTTCTTTCATTGTTTTTCCTGTACGTCCCAGCAATTCAAATTCGCTGCGACTGTTCTTCTCTCACCCTCTCCGAAGAAAGGATATACCATGTGCTGTAAGCCTGATGGGAACATATACTGTACCCCTATTTCTGGCTTAATCACGCAACTTTGTGGCGGAAACAGCCTGTCTGTATCTATTAGACTATTTCTGCCGTAGCTAAACGCTAAACAGCCGTCACTGTGTCCTGAATCGTTGTATAAACTGTACTCAGGTGTGCCTGATGTCGGCTGGTCTAAAATCTGTTGGGGTACTTTAGTCCAAGTGGTTGTCGAAATACCCATAAGAGTCTTAGTGCCGTGATCGTGTATAGGGTTATAGTCTCCCTCAAAACTATGCACCGACCAGAGTTCGTCTAAAGCTATCTGTTTATTAGTCTTGAACTTAACCCCTGTGGACTGGCTAAAATGATTGATATAGGTTGCTCCTAAATCACACAGATACGCCACATAGGGCTGAATACGCTCATCGTCAGTCGGAGGAATGTTTAGCTGTTCACCCTGATGGATTTGTCCCACTAAGGTTTTAGCTAGGGATTCCCTGTCCTCATCTTCCCGTAATTCATCCAGATAATCGTTTAAGCCGTCTACCAGTTTTTCAGGTATTTCTGCTTTTAGCATAAACAAAGCTGGCATCGTATAGATGTCCACTTCGCCTTGACCTTCTGCCCTTGCGTAAGCCATGCTTAACTAGGGATAACGTAACTTGGGTCGGGTACTGGATCGTCAGGGGGATTGGTAATTACGCTGTCGTACTGACTCGCAAATACAGTGTCCCAATGTGACGTAGGGCATAAAGCCGTCAATTCAGCTAAAGTCCAACTGCCTTCCGCTTTGGGCGTGAAGTTCACGTTGCCATCTTCATCACTCGCAGGGACTGTCACATTAAAGCTACTTTCGTAGTAAGTCGGGGGACTTGCACTTTTACTGCCTTGATTATAGGTCATGCCTAAATCCCACTGTTGTACCTTACTGTTTAAATTGTAGGGTATTGCTGTGGTTAGGGTTTTAGTTACTGCCATTTTTTACTCCTTATTATTAGTTATTATTATTTTCTAAATCTTCGACTTTTGCCGAGAGCTCTTGTATTGCGTTTACTAGTATAGGGACTAATTTTCCATAAGTAGATTCAAGCCTTTCAGGATTAGTTTTCAATACCAGACGCATATATTCTTCTGCGTTTGCATCTTGTTGTGCCTTATCCAGTTCTTGAGCAACAAAACCAATTTCTTGTACTCCTTCTTGCATACCATCACGCATAGCCCAATCAAACTTTACAGGTCGTAATGTATTGATAAACTCAACGCCTAAAGGCAATTCTTCTATATTTTCTTTATCTCGTACATCAGAAAGGGAAGAAATAGTTTGCACTTGACAACGAATTGACGAAACACTGCTATTACCCAAAGTTACTTCGTTAGAGGCAGTTGCTGCTGATGGGTCTGACCCATAACCAAGAGTAGTGTTGTTAGCACCAGTTGTAATAACATCTCCTGCACCTGTACCTACGGCTGTGTTATAACTAGCCGTTGTGTTTAATAATAAAGCATCAGCACCCACAGCAGTATTATTTGCTCCCGAAGTATTAGCTTCCAGAGCCTTTCTACCTAGACCTGTATTTCCGTTTGCCGTGGTATTAGAAGCTAAAGCACTTGCACCAACTGCTGTATTTATAGTACCTGTCGTGTTTGCTCCTAAAGCATTCTCACCAACAGCAGTATTATAACCAGCTGTTGTATTAGCATCTAAAGCACCATAACCAATAGCAGTATTTGAGGCACCTGTAGTACAAGACATTAAAGCATAAGTACCTAGAGCCACATTATTACTAGCCGAACTTATTACTTGTCCAGCAAAAGCACCCACAGCAGTATTATTAGAAACTGTAGAATCATTCAATGCGTTATAACCAACAGCAACACAATTAGCTCCTGTTATATTTGTTGCTAAAGCTAAACTACCGATTGCCGTATTATAAGCTGCTGTCGTGTTTTCATTTAAAGCACTTTTACCAACTGCTGTATTGTTTGCAGCTACATTATTTGCTAAAGCTGATTTACCAATTGCTGTATTATCTGATGTTGTCGCATTAAGTTGTAGAGCGTTGTGTCCCACCGCAACATTATTTGCACCTGTGGTGTTAGTGCTTAAAGCTGAATAACCAACTGCGGTGTTATATGAAGCAGTTGTATTAGCATCCATAGCAGCAGTACCAACTGCGGTGTTTTGTGCCCCTGTGGTATTATCAGTCATCGCACCACGACCAACTGCGACATTGTAATCTGCTGTCGTGTTTGCTGTTAAAGCGTTATAACCAACTGCTGTATTTTTATCCCCAGTAGTATTAGCATCTAAAGAATTTCCACCTGCGGCTAAGTTTTCTGTACCTGTCGTGTTTGCTCCTAAAGCAGCAGAACCAACTGCTACATTATCTGATGCTGTCGTATTAGCGTCTAAAGCACGTGTACCAACGGCTGTGTTATTTGCTCCTGTGGTATTTGCATACATAGAGAACCAACCTACTGATGTATTTGAAGAACCTGTGGTGGTTGATAGTAAAGCAGCATAACCGACTCCAACACTTTGTGTTGCGGTAGTCATCGCATATCCTGCTGCTCCACCTATCAAAGTAGCTTGTGAAAGATTCCCTGCTTGTCCTGCGCCTCTGCCTATCAGAGTATTATGTTCTCCTGTTGTGATTAGCTTACCCGCATTCCAGCCAAGTGCTGTATTGTAATCTGCTGTGGTATTTGCTTCTAGTGAACCTTCACCAACGGCTGTATTATATGCTCCGTCAGTGTTTGCTCCTAAAGAACTTGTACCAACTGCTGTATTAAAAGATGCTGTAGTATTAGCGTCTAAAGCACCTGCTCCTATTGCTGTGTTAGAACCACCTGTGGTGTTTACTGCTAAAGCATCTTTACCAACAGCTACGTTTGATGCACCTGTACTGTTAACCAATAAAGCACTTGCACCTACCGCAGTATTATTATCTGCCGTAGTCGTTGCACCGCCAGCATTGTCTCCAACAAAAGTATTAGCATCTCCAGTAGTTACTGCATCCCCTGCGGCATAACCCACAGCAGTATTGTCTGTTCCAGAACTATTAGCAGTTAAGGCTAAAGTTCCTACTGCGGTATTATCAGCAGCCGTTGTGGCTACTAATAAGGCTCCTGAACCAATAGCTACGTTATTGCCGCCTGTGGTTAAAGCACCACCAGCATTATCCCCTACTACAGTGTTGTCGGAACCAGTGGTGACCGCATCGAGTGACGCTTCCCCAATGGCTACATTGTCCGTACCTGTGGTTAGGGCTGTGCCTAAATTACCGCTACCGAGTCCTACGTTGCCTGTGCCACCTGTTAAATCTAAAACATCAGTAATAGCAGCACCACTTCCTGCTCCGTCAGCTACCACCATCTTGATACCGCCATTCGGTATTACGACATTGGCTCCTGTGCCTTGCGTAAGAGTAACTGCGTAACCTGCTGAATTCTGGATTATCCAGACTTTACTAACTGTGTTGGGTGCTAAAGTAACTGTGTTGAGTGCGGTAATAGACCCTGTTAGGGTTAATACCATACTTCTTGCTTCCGAATCTGTTTCACTACCATCAGGTATAGTAATCGTGTGGGAAGTTCCCGTGATCCCTGTTGAAGCACTACCGAAAGCATCCGCTATCAGCGTTAAATTCGTATTTGTTGTTGTACCCCATGTTCCGCTACCATCACCAGTAGCCATTTCGTTGAGTCTTAGATTATTTACGTACGTGCTTGCCATGTTTGTTCTCCAATAATATCATAACTTATTTATGCTGCAATGTCTGTCCAATTTGGGTCCTGTGTATCATCTACGGTGCCCCAACTTGGATCTTGAGAGTCACTTACTCCTGTCCAACTTGGATCTTGGTCATCATCAATAATACCCCATACTAATAACTGATTTACGTATCCTGTTCCATAAACTCCTGTAATTGTAACGGTTACATGGATAGTAACGGTTAAATCGCTAACACTTCCTGTTGCAGCCTCTCCTGTAATAGAAATTACATTAACTGTAACCGTACTTACACTGCCTAATGCCGATGTTCCTGCTACTCCCGTAGGATAAACATTAGCATCACCAGTAACTGTTTCATCGCCCTGGGAAACTGTGGAAGCTGTACCACTGACTCCAGTAATAGCAAAACCTGCCGCCAGCAGTGTACCTACTGCACCTGTTCCTGCAAGTCCTGTTTCGGTTACATTAGCATCACCACTAGCTGTCTCTGTACCGAGTGCAGTAGTTCCAGCCAGTCCTGTAACACTTACATTAGCAACACCTGTTGCTACGAGCGTTCCAACTGCTCCTGTTCCTGCAACCCCTGTTTCCGCTACAGTAGCTCCTCCTGTAGCAGTTACACTACTAACCGCTCCTGTTCCTGCAACCCCTGTTTCTGCTACATTTGCAGCTCCTGTGGCAACAACCGTACCGACAGAACCTGTTCCCGCTACGCCTGTTTCTACTACATTAGCATCACAGGTAACTGTTTCTGTACCTAACGCAGAAGTGCCTGCAAGCCCTGTAAGGGTTACAGTTACATTAACTACCGCAGGTTCGCCCCAAGGACCTGAACCCCAGGTACTTCGACCCCAACCGACAGCCATCGGCTATTCTACGCTATTCTAATAACAGCGTTACTTGCGTCTGCGGTTGGAAAAGTAATTGTGAAGCTACCTGCTGTACTGGTCTTATCACCACCAAAATCAAAGACTGCCACCGCAGGATCTCCTGAAGCCGTGTCATTGAAAATCATGCACCCTCTGGCCGTTATAGTAGCGGTACCAAAAGTTAAATCAGCAAAATCCGTGAACGCTGTCGTTCCCGATGTAGTTGGAGCCACTTTAGTTAAAGTACCTCCTTTTGCTGTGTAATTGGTTCCTGTTGCCTCTTGGTTAGTGCTATAAGCTGTAGTAGAAGCACTCATCGTAGCTGAGCTAGTATATAAAGCCAGTTTAAACGTATTACCGTTTGTCGCAAAGTTATGTACCGCCGTCATCAATTCACTTTTGAAAGACGTACACATTGCTTGTGTTATTGCCATTATAGTCTCCTAATAATGTTAGCTAGGTCTTTTTGACCCTGTTTCTCTAATAAATTACATATTGTACACATGTGGTTATTAACCGCTTCTTGCATATAATACGCAATCACTTTGTTGCATGTTTCTTTAAAAACATGAGCTTGTTCCCTTATGGGTGCAGGAGCCGTATCACTGATAGAAATTATTTTATCCGTTGCCATTTGAGCAACTTTTTCTATCGTGTGCCCTCTGTTCTCCGTTGTGGTAACACTGAGCTTTCCAACTTCTGTATCTGATTCAAATGAAAACATCAGTATTTTTCAGGCTCCACAATTCCTTCTTGTACTTGTCCGTCGTGCCTTCCCACTAATCCTATAGGAATAGCTTGTTGCTTTTCAACTTCTGACCACCTACAAATACTTATTTCATTATTAATTGTGTAAGTAACAAAAGGATCTTCTAATCGATGATACCCATACAATTTTTCTTGAATGGGTACGTCAGCATCTAAAAGACCAGACGTCAAAGCCACTTGGACAATAATACCTGCATCCATACATTTAGCCAACCAAAATTCACAACAACCACGTCCTTGTTCCGCAAAGTATAGGTTTCCCTTATAAGTAAAGTCGGCACCAAACATACTAACACCACCGACGTTGTTCCATAGGGCGAAAGCAATCGCGTAAGCAATAGTATTATTAAAGTATCCGCAGTCTAAATCTGTGACCACTTCTTTTATTGGATATTCAACTAAAGCGGGTACTCGTTGATCTAATTCACAGGTATAAATAGGATAATCAACAACGGGTAAAGTCTCCCTCATCATTACCGTCATGTTCCCTGCATCCCCTGTATCAAAAAAACGACTAACGGGATCCAACACAAAAGCTCTATCTACTCTTTTCAAAACTCCAATCATGGCGTTAATAGCCCACACTTCATCAAATGTCTTACTGTGTGTAATCATTTTATGATAGTCCAACTGACTATTACCCATAGCAATAATAGCTATGTTCTTACCTTCTAGCTCTGGTATTGGTTTCATGTGGTGGGAATGCGAACTTGGTCGTATCTGTATTGACTTTGAGTTCCTGCTCCCTCAGAAGTATTCTTTAATCTGCCAATGGCATCTTGGAAGCGTTGTTCAAAATTGGCCATTTCATTTGGATCTAATTTTAAGAATGTCGCTGCCTCTACCAGGGAACCGTAAAGTAAAGAATTGGTTGCATTGTCGGAAAGCCATGTGGTTCCGCTATCCCCAGCAGCCGTTAATGATGCGGGTCTATAAAAATAGTGTAATTCAAAAGTATAAGTAGCATCGGGCGTCGGTGCCAAAATAAAACTATCGCTGTCAAATTCGGCGTAATATTTTGGACGTCCCGTGACCGATCCGGATGTTGTTGGTTTATAAGAGCGCATAAAACTAACTTGTTTTAATAACAAATAATAGTAAACATTACTGGATATGACGGCCAAACTGAAAGGGGCTAAGAAGTCTGAGGGCATTCCCAAATAGGGGGTATCGGCTGATGCGGTTCCTGTTACATTTTTTCTAAAATTATCCAGCCAAACATTTTTAAGAATCCGTTCTTCTGCCTGCTTAATTATGACATCAAGATTATTAACAAAAGTAGTCTCAGAACTATCTACATAATCCTGTATTGCTGTTTTTAATCCGCTATAAGTAAAACTCACGATACTGGCCCTGCTGTTGCTGTACTCCCACCACCGGTTACATCTCCTGTGGTTGCAGTACCGGTTGAAGTAAAGCTATATTCATTTGTGTCCACAACCGTTATTGTATACCCACTTGCACTTTCAAGCACGGCTGTTGTAACTCCATCAAAAGCTTTAGTTGATCTAAAACGCACGGTATCTCCTGTGGTTCTATTGTGTTTAAATTCCGTAACAGAGATTACTGTATTAGCACCGGAATCGCCACTCCTAAATGGATTCAAAGGCAACAAAGCTTGTGCAGGTCCAACCGCGACAAAAGGACCGCCTCCTCTGGCTCCAACTGTTCCTGTGCCTGCAACAGCAGTAAATGTGTAAGTATCATCGTCTACTTTAGTTATGGAATAGCCATCAGGATCCTGTAGCGTTCCTGTAGTAAACCCATCAAAAGACTCTGTGTTTCTAAAGCGTACTTTATTTCCTGTCGATTTACCGTGATCGTCTTGAAACACCTTAATGACTGCACTGCCCTGAGTAGATAAAAGAGGATTGCTAGTCAGCATAGATACTGCTGCCGGTTCCGTACGATCGGGTCTTGGGTTCCTAACAGCTTGAGGATCAGCCCCAATTGGAGGAGGATCTAATTGAGGCTGTTTAATATCAAAACATTCCGGACAGGTCATAAAACCGTCCCACTGTTCTTTTAATTGCTTTAAGCGGTAGCGTTGTCCACACGTATCACAAATTGCCCACGTAAGCTTGCCTGCGGCAAAGGCCATTTATCCTCCCCAAGGTGGTATTGGTCTAGGTGGCATCGTTGGAGGGCCAACCGGAGTTGGAGCCGGCATCGATGGAGGCGGAGTTCCAGGGCCTGGCATCGTTGGAGGGCCAATTGGCTGTGGATCCCAAGGAGTAGGCATTGGAGGTTCTGGACCAAAGTCGAACTCGTCCCAACGTCGTCCGCTTCCTAAACTTCGTATTTGAGCTTCAATTTGTCTTAATTGTTCCCTTAACTGTTGTCTTTTTCTTTTCAAAGCTGCAAGACTTATTCCCGGTGGTCTTGGGGGCCTTGGTCCTCCGGGTTCCTCTATGGGTGGTCTTAGTGTTGGTGGCTGTTGCAGGAACCGTTTAAATCCAGGAGGAAGGGGTTTCATACGTTCACCTCCTTTACCAGGTAATAAACTTCCTAAACCTTTTTTTCCTTGTACCTTATCAAACCATGAAGCCATTTCTTTCTCCTTAAATAACTAATCTCGGCGGTATAAACTTAGAGCTTACAGAATCAATGTCTTCAAAGGCCGCTCTGTCAAATTCTTCGTCGTATATCTGTTTTAATAACTGTACCCTATCCGGCGCTCTTTTCATAGCCAAATAATAAGCCAATCCTGCTGTCATACACGGGAGAAACCTAAATACGGTTTCCATGTTATTGGTGTAATCTCCAGCATCTTGCATTCTGGTCAAGGCATAGTAATAAATTATATCCGTTGAATTTTCCGGAGTAGGATATAAATACAATCTCGGTGTTATATGCCGTTCTAAAAAGAACTGACTTGGTTTACTTTCAGTAGATTTATTGGGTGTGTATAAAAAATCAGATCGACTGATTCTTGTTAACTGATAATCAACGCTATCACGTTGAATAACCGCAGAGGTTATATCAATAATATCCGTACCTAGATCCTCATAATTAGTCCCTTCGGTAACGGTAAAATTACTTTTGGTAATAAGCCATTGATTTAAACCCCGATTTCCCCATTCAGCAACTAAAAGATTTAATGAACGACGTGCAGTCTCTAAATCGTACCCGGTACGAAGTTCAAGACCACATCGTTCATAAGCCTCTTCTATAAGCTCATCTACACTAAGATCAAATGAAGTTGTCCCTGATGTGGCCATATTTTAATAACCACCGGGTTTAGACTTCTTCTTTTTCTTACCTTTTTTACCATGAACAATACCGCCGTGCATGTAGCCGTTTGCATACGGATCTTTACCCTCTTGTATTGCTCTTCTTCTATTAGTTAATCCAGGCATTATTTTCTCCTAAAAATATTTAGTTACTTTTCTACGGCTTTCCATAACCTTTCCACATCCCACAGCAATTTTAGCTTTCACTGGTTTCTTTGGGGAAACTTTTGCTGTTTTTTTAGTCATGTCTCCTAGTTATGAGGTGCTTCGTAATATTTTAAGAATTCACCCCAAACCGTGTATTCATTACCAGCATCTGCTGTAGAAGGTATAACCAATAGGACATCGCCAGTATAACCGGATGCCTCTGTATTTATTAAACCACCTATATCACTGAAATCGAACGCATTGTCATACGCCAATGTTAAAAAAGTAACGTCTGTCGTTGCATCCCAATCTAGGGAAGCCGGTGCATCAGGGGCTCCGCTTACGGTGTACCAAATTTTATTTAGTGCAACGTGCGTGCATGAGTTACCGTTTGTAGTCGATTTTTCAAGGGCAGAAACATCAACTAATGTTGTGCTACTGCCACTTCCATCTGAATATACAGAACAATACGTAACTAGTTTCTTATCAAAGTCGTACTGAATAGTTGGTCCTGTGACTGAATCAGCCATGTCTACCTCCTATTAAGCGTCAGCAAATGGTGTTACTAAAGTTCCTGAACCTAACAATTGAGCTGCAACATGATACTTAGCACTTGCCATTGCAGTGAAAACTACAATACTTCCTACTAATCCACCTTTAGTGGTACCGTTTTGAGTAAAAACATCGTTAGATGAACCAGAAATAAAGGTCTTACCAGCTGCACTGTCATCAATACCAGTATACGCACCACCAACAAACTTATCTGTACCATCTGTTTTAATATCCATATCTGTAGCAGCAGTTACTACTATAAAAGTGAATTGGGCACCTAAGTTAGCTAATTGGTTTGGATCTGTTTTATCTGTAGGTTCTGTAACTACGATACTAGGAAGTGTGAACACTCCGTCTGCATCATTACATAAAAGCGGTCTACCTGCGTGTGAAGCTACTGTAATTGTAGTATTAGCAGTTAAGCTGACAACAGAGTTATAACCTGCATTGATAAACCCAGCAAGGGATCTTACTGGACCTGAAAAAGTTGATTTAGCCATTTTATTCTCCTAACTAAAACTGTTATACCATCTTGGAGTAAGTCTGCCGAGTCAGTTGATATAACAAATTATCTCGGAATCATTTGAGTATAGCAGAAAAAGTTTTAAAGGGAATAGAAATAAAGTGCCGGGTTGAGTAAGAAACCCCCGGCGGGGTTCCATAATTACGTATTAGCCTTATGCTCCAGGGCTACCGAATACACAACGGGGGTCAGACCACCCGAATGAGTATCTTTCGCGAGCTTTGTACCTAACATTACCAGTATCAAAATCAGCTTCCATCGAAGTTCTGATTGGTGAACGATCAAACATTTTGAATCCGTTCGGACAATCAGTCTTGATGAACCAAGCATCAGTATCTGTCAGATAATGATTAACAGTATAGCCTTCAGGGACGAGTCCCATGTTGCGTATAGCGTTAATATCATTATCAGCAGTGCTTACTCTGCCGGGTGATTCCAATATTCTATCAGACACGAACTGTAGCTCTTTAGGGATAATTAACTTAGTCCCTTGAAGTGCTACTTTTAAACCACGCTCATCAGTGAAGGCAGCTATATCAATTAGTGCTTGTTCCAATGAAGTTTCGCTCAGGTCAGCAGATGTTGAAAGTTCATTCCGCAAGTTAGCACCACCCACAGTTGGGTGGTCAGTTGCGCAAAGTTCTTTCGTATCACCGCCAGGGTAACTTGAATTGAAAGCTCTATTTAATACAGAAGCTCCTTTGATTTGCTTGGTGTTCGCCATACTTCTTGCAAGCGCTCTGGTATATCTTGCCGATAATCTATCGTACAAGTTATCTTCGACCGCTTCTTCTGTAATGCTGAACGCCAGCGCGACAGTTTCATGTGTGTAACGTGACGTGAAAGCCTCTTGGGCTTGGTCAAACGCTACGCCTGCTCCTTCTGACTTAACCGGTGCGGTATCAAAGCCTGTTAACATTACTTCTTCCTCGAAAGCACGATCACTTGATTCGGTTTCAAAAATCGCTTCTGATTCCTTGTCATATCTATCGTACTCAAGGCCGAATAATGCGTTCAAACCTGGAAGTAATTCTTTGACTAATTGGGCTCTAGTAATTGCCATTTATATTACTCCTTATGTACCAGCGACTGCACCACGCATGTAATGCTCATTAATTAAAACAATTAAGTTCGCATTATCTGCGGTGAGGTCACCGTTTACGTCGTCTTGGACCACACTTACAATTTTAAGCTGTAATGCTGCTGTAGTTGCTATGGTACTAGAGTCGAGTTCGCGAGTAGCAACACCAGTTGTCGTACTACCACCTATGCCCTCAGTATCAGCATTTCTGCCTATACATGTCTGGGCCGAAGCACCGTCCGCCTGAACAATAAACAATTGATTAGGATCGTCATAGATATAAGCTTCTATGTCTCCACTTCCAAGTGCCGTTGTGCTGGCTGGATAGTAATTCTTAAAGGTAGGAGTTCCGTCAGTAGCAACATAATAACAATGCGAAAACGCACCAACTATATTAGGAGAACTAACTCCTGCTGAGTTAATAAAACCAGCTGCAAATATGGTTAAGTCACCTTGGTAGATGCTTGTACCATATCCGGAGGTGCTAATATTGTACTTGTTAACTATTTGAACGGAAGAACCGGCGCTGTTCCCCTTATAGGGGTTTAAGCCAAAGGCTTTGTCTACATTTGCCATTTCTTGTCTCTAAATTCCAAGAATTAAAATCAAGAACCCTTATTCGGATGAACCTTGGGTTCCACCTATTGTTACGCGAGATTGTCTCTCAGGTCTACTGATAGACATCGAGGGGTGACTTCCATCTCTCAACATATCGTTATCGACAGCATCCATCTGATTTTGCGTTTTAGACGCAAAAAAAGTTTCTCTTTCCTGTACGGTTTCGATAGGAATCCTACATAGAATCAACCCGCCAACTCCAATCACTCCTTCAAATTTACCTTCTTCCACTATCGGAGATTCAAAGTCTGGGTATTCATCTGCTCTCACAGGTACCCAACCTTCTCTAAGTCGAGCCATGACGTTCTTACGATCATCTTGGCCTCTGACCTCTAATCTCACCCAGCGGTGAACATGTCCTTCGGGAGGTTTTGGTGCATCCAATGCGGATGGCGGGGCCCATGGTTTTCTCGCTACTTTCTTTTCGCGAGTTTGGGCTTCGCGTGGTTCACGACTTTCGTCGATGTTTTTATTTTTCGTTGTCATTGTTGCTCCACGTTATTCAACATATTTCGCGTACTCTTCTAAAGGCACACCCAATTTCTTTGCTATCGTTACCTGTGACGGTGTGAGTCTCACAGTCTTGCGCCCAGACTTAGCACTGCGTTTAGCAGATGCAACCGCTTGAGCGGGACGATTCGCTTGCGTTCTACCATCAAATTTATGAGGGAATTCCGTACGAATTCGTTTATTAACTTCATCATAATACTCATTACTGGTGGCGTCAAACCCTTCGTTGAGTAAATCTTGATGAATTACGAAAGAAGTCATGGTCATAGCCCTGTCATTTCCGAACCAAGGATTCTCTTCCGCCCAATCTTGGGCTTTAGGATCTGGGTCTGGATAAGATGGTTGGGCCTGTGGCACGGTTTCTTGCGTAAATTGTTGTGGTGCCGTTACCTGTCCTTGACGGACATTACGCTCTTGATTTAAAGCCTGCACGCGCTGGGCTTCCACTGCAAGAGCAGCCAATTTCTGTTGTGCGTTTACTTGTGTATCGGTATCTGCTTCTTCGTTTGCTTTTTTTAATACATTTTTCGCTGCTTCGGTTTCGGCTGTAATTCTGTTGGCTTCTGAAATAATATAATTACCATCTAAGTTTTGTTTCGCTTGTTGTAAACTTTGATTTTCGGTATATACATTCTTTGCATATTCAGTTGCCGCTTGTTCTCTTCGTTCTGATTCTCTAAGCTTCCCGGTTAATTTATCAATTCGTTTCTTTACATTCTTACTATATTCTTCGTGTTCGTCAGTTTTTGCTACTTCTTCTTTCTCGATTTCTACTTCAGGTATTGCTTCCGCGCCCCCTTCGTTCCCTAATATAGGTTTGTCGGGTTGTTGCGGTTCAATAGGAAGTGCAGAATCTTCGTCAATATCAACATCTACTTCGGGACCCGTATCATCTATGGGTACGGTTTCTTCAGCAGCGTTGAGATTTAATTTATGCTTTGGCATGGTTATTCTCCATGATTAAAATTGATGCAGAATTGCTTCTGGGTCTGGTACTGTAGCGATGATTTCATCATCGTTCAACAGTTTTATTTCTCCGCCCTCTATGTGTATGCGAGAACCTGCGTATCTTCCGATCAATACCCAGTCCCCCGGTTTACACCAAGGTCCGCTAGAAAATCTTTCTCCGTCGTAGGCCTGTGGACCTACTTTTAATACATAGCCAAGAACACTTCCGACTTGTTGTCTTTCCACTGTTTCGTTGGTTAAGACAATACCGCCCTCCGTTTTTCCTTGACCTCTGTAAGGTAAAATCATTATGCGCCAACCCGTTGGTTCAGGTAATTTATCCAACAGCTTGGAGTCCAGCTTATCTGGATTTAACGTACCAGCGTCGCCTTTCTTTTTCCCACTATCATATACTTTTTCTAAAGCAGCTTTCTCTGTCTCCGCTTTTTTCCATTTTTCTTCCATTGCTAATGTACTTGAATTAGCCATCATCAATCACTCCCTGATTTTTTAAAATTGTCCGTATTTCTTCGCGGATATAATTCAGCGCTTCGATGTGTCCAGTAAGATTACGATAATGTTCCCAATTTTTGACTTCACCATTGGTCATCATTTCCTGGATTTGCTGCTCTTTTTTCTCTATAGCGCGCGTTACAGCCGTCGCGAATTGTATTTCGTCTATGTCATCGTCCCCATGTATTTGAAGGTTGTGTTTGTTGTGCCATTGGTTTTAGCCATGAAGCCAAAGCTTGTGCGGGTGGTGCCGGTGCTTGCCATGGCTGTAAAGTAGGGGGTTGCCAAGGCGCTGGTACTGGAATAGTAGTTATACCACCAAGATCCGGAACTCCGGCAGCGCCGTAAGGATCTGATTGATATTGTCCACTCACATAAGGATTATAACCAATTGAGGGACCCGTCAACGTATATTTTCCCGTTGCTGCTGCTGTTTGAGCTTCCCATGCTGCTCGTTCTGCTTCTTGTTTCGCTTGTTGAGCCGCTTGTTCCGCTCGCAGTTCAGCAATCAAGGCGTTTAATTTATCTACTTCCGACTCTTCTGTAACTCCAGTGTCAACTCCGGTATCAATTCCAGTATCAACTCCAGTGTCAATTCCAGTATCGACTCCGGTATCAACTCCGGTATCGACTCCGGTATCGACTCCGGTATCGACTCCGGTATCAACTCCAGTGTCAACTCCGGTATCAATTCCGGTATCAATTCCGGTATCAATTCCGGTATCACCTGTAGGTCCTACTTCCCTCCATTCTCCTTGAACAAAGATCCAAGTCACATTGTTTCCATCCATATATACCT
>Ga0256380_1000019_pt1 | contig 21651 bp, 30 predicted proteins | sample LS1230viralmetaG_FD_189071 | JGI IMG/M metagenome (GOLD analysis project Ga0256380, IMG submission 189071) | Seawater viral communities from deep brine pools at the bottom of the Mediterranean Sea - LS1 2300m | ecosystem: Environmental > Aquatic > Marine > Bathypelagic | place: Mediterranean Sea... | reverse complement strand
CCATGAGTGCGAAGAGTTATCCACATGCTGTGGCAAGGAGAGGCACGAACATGTCGATGATTTCTGTGGAAGCTGCAATGAGTGGGCCCAGTTTGAATGCGAAGAATGCGATAAGGAGCAGTCCCCACCAACAGACAGAACAATACAAATGCCAACACGAAGAGTCAGAATTAAAACTACAGGCGAGAGAATGACAGAAGATATTGATAACGCCATGCAATCAACAGGCAGGGCGAAGCCAGACAAAGAGCAAAAAGCAAGGATTAAATTAACGGTATCCGAAGGCTGTACCACTAACGAACTGCTGGGGTTTTGCCATAACATGCTTGATCTTCCTATAAGCCTCAGAACCGCACAAAGATATATGGAGAAATATGGCGGTGATAGGTTAGATATAGATCAGCCTGTAGACTGGACAAACCTCGATGGAATGATAAATGCAGGGGTAATTCAAAACACCATCCCTACACTAAACAAAGTAAATACATGGGTGCAATCAAAATTTGGCACAACAGACCCAAAATGGGAATCAACGTATAGGGATTTGAGATGGCAATCCTACGTAATCGCATCGGCTCCCATTACAAAGCGTATGGATATTTGGGCTATGGGCCAATTGCTTTCAATCACAGCGAGACTAGCCCTTTATCAGGGAGAAGAAATGGCCGTTGTAGGAAGGCCTATTATTATGTGGTTGCAGTACGCTCCATTCGAAAGCAAAGAGGCCGATACTAGATACAAAAAGGCGGTCGAAGAGGGGCTAATCCCCCACCTAATGGACGGCCTAAAATTCTTCTTAGCACATGACGACAGAAGTGGTGAAGACGGGGTGATTAAAACTAAAACATCAATGGCCATGGCGATGTTCACAAACGACGTAGATGCACCACTAATAACACGGGATGAAAGTAGTTATCCTCATAAGTTACACGTTTCTCCCAACCCATACGTACCGCCAGCAGACAGGCTAGAACAACTACCTACAGACAGAACAATACAAATAGGAGGAAGTTATGGATACTAATAATCGTAAATTAGGTTCTGTTGACGAAGATGAATTGTTGAGTGTGAATGAGGTCGGAACTATCCTAGGCGTTTCCAAGCCCACGGTCTACGGCCTTTTGCGGCATGGGGTTATAAACTCTCTATATATAGGACGTTTAAGGAAAGTGCCTCGCAGTTCGCTGAAGCAATATATCAAGGAGCAGTTGAGCAACCCTTTCAAAGATACAAGGGGCTCAAAGGGCTAATCTAGCATTGAATTATGATTGCTCATCAAAAATTAGTTAAAGACAAAATGAAAAAAGAGGATGCGAGGAACCTCTTTGGTGAATGGTGGAAAGAAGTTGATACTGATATAAAAAAAGCAGTAGTTAAACAAATCGATATAAGAACAGCCGCAAAGTTAATAGAAAAATATGAATGGCTGGGTTGTATGCCAGCAATGGTGAAATATTGTTATGGAATTTATTTTGAAGGGAATTTAGGTGGGTGCGTTGTTTATAGCACCGATTACAGCGAAAATCTTGGAAGTTGGGATAAATACGACTACTCAGGGAAATTAATATTACTTTCAAGAGGTGCTTGTGTTCATTGGGCTCACCCTCATAGTGCGAGTAAATTGATTACTACTTCTATGAAAATGCTTCCCGACAAATATAAAATTGTAACGGCAACAGTTGATGAATTAGCTGGCGAAATAGGAACGATTTATCAGGCTTGTAATTTTTCATATATTGGCTCAATGAGAGAAAATAATCCAAAGGTAAAAAGTCTTAAAAGATTTGGTGTAAAAATAAAAGGAAAATTATATGGCGGTAGATCAATCAGACAAAAATTAGGGACACAAAAAAAAGAAGAAATTTTAAAAGCTTGGCCAGCCGCTGAGTTCGTTCCTCAAGCAAGTAAAAGAAGATATTTTTATTTTTTAGGAAATAAACAAGAAAGAAAATACTATAAAAAACAAATTGAAACTCAAATCAAACCATATCCAAAGCGGTAAATTGTACTTCTTATGATCTTAAAGACTCTTAAGACTCTTAAGAAAGAATATCTTTCTTATCTTCTTCTTAAAAAAATCCATTAAGATTTTTTTAAGAAGAAGAAGATAAGAGAAGAAAGAAAAGAAAGAAAAGAAAGAAAAGAAAGAATTAACGTCATGGTTTGTCTGGAAAAAGAAAAGAATGAAAATCGATAAGTTCTCTGTAAAAGTCTACCCCGATCCTAAACTCTCTAAAAATGGCTTTAGAAGCACCCACTGGCGTATTCTACAGCCCCTCATTAAACAAGCAAGAGAAGATGGCTATATGCTTGCCCTAGAAGCACTCCCAAGAAACTTTGAACAGATGCCCTATGCCCATGTTCATATTAAGCAGCTTTACTCCAGAACTCCTAAAGATTTCGATGGCCTAGCAGTTAGCGTTGCTGGCTATATTGATGGACTGCTTATCGATAGCGGTGTCCTAGCTGATGATTCTCCCTTTTTTATCCGATCCTATACTCTAACGCACCAGAAAGTGCCTAAAGTGTCTGATGAATGTGTTATTATTACCGTATCGAGAGGGTTAGAGTGTTAGATACAGATAGTTACACTGGCACCGTAAATGGGGGCAAATTTATATGCGACAAACAACGAAACTTAGTCGAAAAAAAGTAACTGTTTTTCGGAGAGAGCAGATTCTTAGGCTTGCTTCAGAGGGAAGGACGCAGCAATTCATAGCCGATAACGTGGGAGTTACTAGGCAGACGGTATCAAAGACCCTTAAGAAAATGCTAGAGCGGCCAGATCAGAGTGAGTTACATGCCGATAGTTACAGGAGACTGCTTACCCAGCGGCACGAGAGGATGTTAGAGGAGCACTTGCCTGATGCTATAAACCCAGACAACCCACGAAAGCTAGAGGCCGCAGATCGTTGCGTTAATATAATGAAGGAGTTAGCGAGGATCAATGGAGTGATCCCTGAAAAGGCACTGGTTGATATGCGGACACAGGAAGTGACGGTTAATGCAGATGCACCGCTACTCGAGATAGTGCACCAATTAAACCATGAGGATTCACCAAGATATAATTCAGCACCACCAGAAGATGGCACAGAGCCCAGAACTATTTCTCAGGACGATCGGGGCTGACCCTTACCCAAAGCAAGTTGAGATTGCTAACGCACTGAGAGATAACCGCAGGGTTTCGGTTGTGGGCTGTAACGGCTCTGGGAAGGACTGGCTGGCCGCAAGGCTTGCCCTTTGGTATGTAGGCCACCATTCTCCAGCTAAGGTTGTTATTACAGGCCCGACCTTCAGACAGGTTGATGATGTTGTCTTTAATGAGTTAAGGACTGCTTATAATTCAAGACCTTCAGCAGCAGGATTCGGGGGAAGGTTATTTGACTCTCCCAGATGGGAGTATGATTCGGAAACTTTCATTGTGGGCTTTTCGACTGATAGGTCGTGGAACCTACAGGGTTATCACAGTCCGAACCTACTGGTCATAGTAACTGAGGCTCACGCCATGAGCGAAGATGACATTAACGCTCTTTATACTTTGAACCCAAGCAAGATACTTATGGTGGGAAATCCTTTTGCAGCCGCTGGCCCCTTTTACGCTTCCCATCACCAGAACAGGCACTTATGGAAAACCTTTAAGATCAGTGCTTTCGACACGCCCAATCTTATAGAAGGTCGGGTTGTTAAAGCAGGGATGGTTACCCAAGAGGACATTGACGACAGGGCCGCAGAGTGGGGAGAGCATTCTTCTCTTTATCAAGGAACTGTTCTTGGGGAATTCAGCGACAGTCTCGATGACGTTGTTATCCCTTTATCGGAAGCCCTTGCTGCCAGTAATCGTAAGCGAACTCCAGAGGGAGAGATCATTGTTGCCTGTGACGTTGCAAGATACGGCAAAGACAAGACCGTTGCTTTCCGAAGGCAGGGCAATGTAGCAGAGATGATTTACAGGGTTCAGGGCAGAGACTTAATGGAAGTAGCTGGATGGTTAGGACGGTACTGTGAGGACAACCGTGTTGATGTCCTAGTGGTTGATGACACTGGGCTTGGAGGAGGAGTTACAGATCGTCTGAATGAAGTAGGCTTAAAGGGAGTTACGGTTCTGCCCTTCAAAGGTGGATCGAACGCAGGAGCAAAGGACAGGTTTGCTAACTCTACCACAGAGGCTTGGTGGGGAATGAGGGATTGGATCATGGCTGACGGCCAGATACCAGATGAGCCTTCCCTTCTTGCCCAGCTTGCCAGCAGACGATACACTATCCAATCAGACAAAAGGCTCCAGCTAGAGAGTAAGGACAGGATGGGTAAGAGCCCTGATGAAGCAGACGCATTGTCGATGACATTTCTTGACAGACCCGGGTGGGGGGTATGGTAATAAAAGCTGACAACTTAGGTACGATTAGTATGCCTGAGCATCGACCAGAAGGGGCAGCAAAGGTCTACAAGTACAGAAAGACTACAAGCTTACCTAAAGCAACGATTGGGGAATGTTGCAATTCAGGAAACTGTAAGAATTTTTATGTTGATCTAGCAGATGGTCTTTGTGTTAAGTGCTGGGATAGACAATCTCATAGTATGTCTTTTTTTAGAAAGCAATCAAGGAAAGCAAATGCAAAACGAAAAAGAGCTAAGATGCCGCTCCTGTAATAAACTCCTTGCAGAAATAGCAGTCAAAGGAACTGTAATTGTTTGCAGTCGATGCAAGTCAAGAAATGAGGTATAAGCGTCTTATAATATGTCGTTTAGCTATGAATATGCGACATACAGCACAATATAAATAGGAGGAGAGTAATGTATACCTATGAATTTAATGTTACGAGACACGTAGACGGAGACACAATCGATGGCGATATTCGTCTTGGGTTTGACGTTATACTCTATAAGCAGCGACTGAGGCTATTTGGTATTGATACGGAAGAAAGTCGCACCCGGGATAAGGTCGAAAAGTTCTATGGCAAGTTGGCAAAAAGCTACTTGGCTGAACAGGCTCCAATTGGCTCTAGAATAAAACTGGTATCTCACGAGAAAGGCAAATACGGCAGAATATTAGCCAGTATTTATAATGATGATTCTGATATTTCTATTAATGAGAAAATGTGTATGGAGTCATTAGCTGTTCCTTATCATGGTCAATCTAAACAAGAAATCCAAGATGAACATTTAGTAAACAGAAAGAAGTTAAGGGAGAAAGGGATAGTTCCCCCATTACCTTCAGGGTATACATCGGCTTAAACATTAAGAGTTTGACATCGATTTAAAGAGATGATACCGTTCTAAGTTGATTGAATCTAGTCGGCATTGGCAAGTTCGCTAAAGCCATCGGAGGACTATGGCTAGATTCTGGCAGTTCTGGAAAGATCACGACAACTACTCAGATGAAATCTCCGCAACGGTTCCGCTTGCAACAGATATAAGTGATGTTGAATACCCTTCAGACAACTACAAGAATTTTGCCAAAGAAGGTTATGGGCACTCAGAAGTTGTTCATGCTTGTATCAGGGAACTTGCCGTTGGTGTTGCATCCCCCCGATACTTTGCTAGAAGTGCCGATGTTTCAGACGGAATAGTTGAGGCTCCAAACACTCCATTGGGCCACCTAGTAGACAGGCCCAATCCCCAGACTGATTTCTACCAATGGATAGAGCAGTTTGTCACCCATTTATATGTTAGTGGAAATTCTTATATTTTAAAGGAACGAGACAAGGCAAATAACATATCTGCTTTATGGCTGCTAAGACCAGATCGGATTACCATTAAGCCTTCAGATATGGGAGTTCATGCCTATGTTTATACAATTGATTCCAAAGAATATGAAATCCCGAAAGACGATATTGCTCACATGGCTTTTCCTAATCCATCAGGAGATGTTTATGGGGTAAGCCCTCTATCTGTTTTATCTAAGGTCATAAACCTTGATATGGCAATGACCGATTTTGCAAAACTATATTTTCAGAACGCTGGAGTGCCCAGCGGACTATTAAAAATCAAAAGACGAATTAACAGTCAAGAAGAAGCGGCAACCATCAGGTCAAGATGGCGTTCCACATTTGGTGGGTCGAATAATATGCACAGGGTTGCTGTAATGGATGATGATGCAGAATACCAAGCAGTTGCTCAAGCACCGAAGGACATGGGCCTTCAGGAATTACACAACCTAACAGAAAGCCGGATTTGTTCGGTGCTTGGGGTTCCTCCAATTGTCATTTCAGCAAATGTGGGATTGCAACGTGCGACTTATTCTAACTACAGGGAAGCTAGGTTTGCTTTCCATAGCGAAACCCTTGATCCTTTGGTAAAGAGAATAGTCAGATTCTTAAATTACTGCTTGGCTCCAGATTATAACAACCAGCTATTAATCGACTTTGATAATTCTGCGGTATTAGATGTAATGGACAATAGAGACTCCCTTCCTGCTAGAGCAACTACGTTATTTGCAGGGGGAATTATAACCCTGAACGAAGCTAGAGAAATGATCGGTCAGCAATCGATGACAGATGGCGATGAAGTGGTAGCGGTTGGGGAAATCGAAGCACCTGCATTAGCAGGAGGACAACAACGCAGAAGAAATATTGTTCGGTCACTAACGGAACCCCAATCAAAAACAATTATTGATATTAAGGCTCCAGAACCAACAGCTAGAGCCATGCAGTTATCTAAAAACCTTTTAATTGATAGAGAGTCAGAAACCGATAGACTTGCTCAAGAATCCGAGAGACATCTAAACAGACTCAGGGATAGGGTTATGGGGATGGTTGGTCGATTGATGGAGCGTGGAGAGTCAGTCCAAATACTTAAAGACCTGAAGCAGTTGCCGATTGATGTGGCTGATATTTTACCCGATACAGCAACACAAGAAATGGTAGATATTTTACGTGGTAGCTATATAAGAGTTTCAAGGAAAACCTATGAAAGAATTAACGCATCTGGATTAGCAGGTGCGGTTGAATGGTCAGATAAATCTCCAGTAGTTACAGGGATACTGACAACTGTAAATGCTAGAGCGGATATGATTCACCACACAACCAGAAAACATCTGCAAAAAGCAATTGGAGAATCACTTCAAAGGGGATATTCAGTTGAACAGTTAGCTAGAGGAGTTCCTGCTGACAATTTTCCAGGCGTGCAGGGAATTATGGGCGAAACTGATATAAGGTCACGATTAATTGCTAGAACTGAAACAATGCGGGCCCAGAACATGACCACAACAAGAATTTATAGATCGCAGGGATTTGAATATTGTCGAGCAGTAGATATTGATGGAGACCCAAATGATAATTTTGTTGACCCTGCTGATCCTTACGGATATACCTGCGCCCAAAGAGACGGACAAATATATTCAACGTTAGATGCTGAAAATGTAATGGATCATCCAAACGGAACCCTTTCATGGATTCCGATGCCGTCAGCATATAAGCCAAGCGACATACTTTAAGGAGTAATCTATGGAACGCAAAACAAGCAGAATAGATAGTGCAAAAGTTATTGATGAAAAACAGGGGATTGTAGAAGCATTTGTTAACACAATGGGAGTAGTAGATAAAGATGGAGATATCATCAGCCCAAATGCTTTTGATAAATCCATTACCGACAATTTACCAATCCCTGTTTTGTCAGGACACAATCAAGGTGAGGTTGTTGGGAAAGTTCTGTCTGCGATGCCTGTTCAAAAAGACAACGCTTATCAACTTCATGCAACCATGCAAATGAATATGGACACTCAGTCGGGTCGTGAGGCTTACTCAAATGTCGCAGGTGAATATGTTAGAGAGTGGTCAATTGGATTTAATATGCCAGATAATGGAGCGAAATACGATACCGTTGAAGGAACTCCAGTTAGAACCATCGAAGAACTTGATTGGGTTGAAACCTCAACAGTAATCAGGGGTGCATCTCCTGATACTGCAACAATTAGTGCCAAATCTGATAGCGAAAAAGACGCACTTCCAGTTCATGATACTGGAGTGCAAACTCAAGGAGCATCTTGGGATGCTACCGCAGAGATTAGAAGAATACCAAACGATTCAGAAGCCAGTAAATTAAGAAAGATGTATGCCTATATCGACCCAGAAAAAGACCCTGCTACAAAAGCAGCCTATAAGTTCCCTCACCACATTGTTAGTGTTGCTGGAGCCGTAGGACTTGCCAATATAAAGGCTTGTCAGTCTGGGATAGGCGTTCTTAATGGTGCAATGGGTGGAGCAGATATTCCAGCTAAAGATCGAAAGGGAGTCTGGAAACATCTGGCCGCCCATCTTAAAGATGCTGATTTAACTCCTGCTGAGTTGCGTTCGGAATACGCCTCTGACACGACCGATCAGGTTGCCTCAGACACGGAACTCCAGAAAGCAAAACATAAATTAGCGGAGATGAAATTAGAAATATTAAAGTCAAGTCACAAGGAGGCTTAGATTGAATACGAGAGAGATACGAAAAGAGGCTGGTGCTCTTTTACAACAAGCTGAAGCTGCATTGACTGATGGCGATCTTGAAAAAGTTGAAGCCATTAGTTCAGATGCACAGGCTAAGATGGCAGAAGCAGATCGAATCGACAAGGCTGCTTCAGACATTAAGAAACTCCAAGGAGAGTTTCAACAGCCTACAAATACTGTTCCTGTAGCAAGTAAGGATGTGGCTGCCTACGATGCAGATGACAAAACAGCCAAGACCAAAGGTTCCTATCGACCTGCTTCATGGGTGAAATCCCTTCCTGCAATGGCACAGCCATTATGGGTGCAGGAGCAGATGGGTGATACCGAGAAGGAACATGCACAATTCCAGACTGACACATTCACAAAGTGGTTACGAGCACCTAGTGATAATGTTTTCTGGAAGACTGCAACGCCTCAAGAAGTTAAAGCCATGCAAGAAGACACAGATACAGAAGGCGGCTTCTTCGTTCCTGAAGAATTCATAAACAGGACGATCCATGATCCGGGCGTGCCCGGCTCTCAGTTGCGACCTCTCTGCACGGTTATCCGTGTATCGAGTAAAGATGGCTATGTCCCAACAATGGGATCAGCGACTTGGGCAGCAATAGCTGAAGAAGCTGCGTTCTCAGATCAGACTCCAACGGTTGGTCAGGTTCCATTCTCTATTGAGAAATCTGGTGGACTTGTAAAGGTTACTAGGGAATTGCTTGATGATTCCGCAGTTAATCTTCCTGCACTTCTTTCCCAGATATTCCAAGAGTCCGCAGGACGTTTTGAGGACGTTGGTATTATCAGCGGTAATGACACCACTCAGTATGGTGGAATCATGTCTGACACCGATGTTGAGTTCTACACGATGGCAAACGCAACTTCTGTTGTTGCTGCCGACCTTGTTGGAACTTACTACAAATTGGACGCTCAGTTCAGGGCTAATGGAACATGGGTTATGAAGTCAGCGATTGCATCGCTGATTAACCAGATTAACTTGACAGGGAACGGCGTGACAGGTGTTCCGAATATTACGGCCGCTCCATCTGACTTCATTCTTGGTCGACCTAACGTGACCACCGATGTTGTTAGCGGTCTTGGTGCGACGATTACAAGCACCGAGAAAATCGCCCTATTCGGAGACTTCAGGAATTACTACATTTTTGATCGTGTAGGGTTCTCAATCCGAAGAAACGATAGCCTCTATATGGGCAATGACCAAATTGGCTTCTTTGCCACACGCAGAGGTGACGGTCAAGTTGGATTAGCAAACGCATTTAAGATTCCAAGGGCTGCATAGTCAGTCCTGTTGGGGGGAGTCGGGGTTTAGAATCAAGCCTCGGCTCCTCTCAGGTGGTAATAACTAGGACTTAGGAGGTACGGATTATGCCGAAGGCGAAGAGTTTAATTAATGTGACGTTTAGTGCTACTGGAGAGGTTTATGAGAAGGGCAAAATCTACGATGTCCCTGCTGAAACTCTCAAGAAGTATCCTGATGATTTTAAGAAGATGGATACAAAGCCAGAGAACAAGTCGAAGAAGGTAGATGAGAATAAGTAATGGCTGTTCGGCACACGTACGCTACGTCCGATGATCTTAGAGACTTAGGGGCGGGGGAGAACTCTTAATCATCCCCTCCCCTGTTAGATGTGGGGGCAGAGAATCCTTCTGGTTCTAGCGAGTTCAGTTGGTTCCCCCTCTGCCTCCGCAGATAACAGAAAGGGAGTAATGGCTAAAGTAAAAGTTTTATGTCTTAAAACGCAGACATTTGGACAAGCGATTGATGGAGTTTCTGGGCTGAGTTTTAATGAGGGTGCTGAGTATTCATTGCCTTCTGACTTTGTAAAGAATTATCCAGATATCTTCAAGTCTTTAGAAACTAAAAAAGTAACCAAAAAAGCAACAACACAAGAGAACAAATAACAATGGTAACTCGTCACACATATGCATCAGCAGATCATCTAAGGGACTATCTAGCAGGAACATCTTATTCTTCAACTTGGACTGCGGACAGTAATTCTATAAGAAGAATTCTGGAATCACAGTCCAGAAGAATAGATAACTACTGTCGAGGGGGAGCATTCGGCCCTGTTACAGAGACACGCCAGTACGACATTGGAGTGGGTACACTACTACATAGTCCACAATATAGCGTGTACGGGGGTTCTGGTGCGAATCTGGGCAACCCAGAGCAACTCGTACCCTTGATACCATTGGACGGGTGGTTGGTTTCAACCACAACGGTGACTTCATATTCAGGAACTGCCAGAACAACCTCAGAGACTTTATCTGAGGGATATAATAATGATTTCTTTTTATTGCCTTATAACCAGAGCCCTAAAACAGCTTTAGAGTTAACTCAGGAAACAGCCAAGACTTTCAACTCAGGGCAATCAACATTACATATTCTAGGGACTTGGGGATATACAAATAATACTTCTCCTGAGAAAACAACCACAGGAACAATTGCTACGACAACTGAGACATCTTGGGGAGTTAATGACGCATCTGGTTTAAGCCCTGCTCAGACTATTCTTGTTGATAGTGAGCAGATGTATATTACGGGAATATCTTCTAACACTTTAACAGTAGAACGTGGAGTAAATGGAACTACGGCCGCTACTCATTCTGCCAGTACATCGGTTTATATATATGACTATCCAGAACTCGTAGCACAGGCGTGTCTTGATCTGGCAAAGATCACATTTAGGAATCGTGATCTTGGGGTAGTAGATACGCTTGGTGTATCAGAGCAAAATATTACAGTTGCAAGTAAAGAGTTATTTAATGTTCTTGCAACTCTTGATGGATACAGAGAGGGCGCTACAACCAATTCGGTTATATTCTAATGCCATTATCACCCATCACAATTGAATATGAATTAACAGGAAAAATAAAGCAATCAATGTTAGATGAAAAAATGGACAAAGCAATCTCAGAAGGAATTCTGGAAATGGCTACCATCGAAGGACAAACAAAAATACAAGATCAACTGTTTCCAAGCCACGGCTATATTACTGGAACTTTGCATAGAAGCATAAGTACAGCACTAGTGGGGCCGATGGTTGCTCAGATTGACGCAGGTAAAAATAGATTTGGAAATAATCTTGTTTATGCGTCATGGGTAGAGGGAACTAGCCCAAGAAATGCTAGTTCTAGTTTTAAGGGTTACAAAATGTTCCAGAAAACTTTTAAAAAGTTAGAAGGGATGTCAGAAGCAGTTGTATATAAGTATATTGGTCAACGAATAATGAGGATATTTAGATGACTAGATCAGGAGCAATTACAGCGATTGATACCAGACTAAGCACAATCTCTGATCCTGCTTTTGTCGCTGTTTATAGAGGTGAAATGCTTGCTGTAAGTGGAACTCCTGTTCTAGCTTTTTGGATTGAGGGAAGGCGTAGCACCGCATTAACTTTGAGCAATGCAGGAAGTACCACTTCTTTCACGATCAGATCATATTTTAGATTACAAAGTAGTGCGGATGTTAGAGAAGAAGTTGAAGAAGATTTATGGGATGCGATGTACGCAGTTGATAATGCACTTAGAGCAGATTCAAACCTGAACGATAACGCATCAGATATTAGAATCGGTTCTGCTACCGCAGGATATGCAACGGTTGGTGGAGTGACATTTAGAACTGCAAGTACCCCTCTAGAAGTAGACATTTTAGATGATGTAACTATTACACCGTAGGAGTAATCAATGGCTAAAACAAATGGATTAGATGTCAGATTATATGTTGAAGGATACGATTTATCGGGAGACGCAAATGCACTAAGTGGAATGGGTTATTCGAGTACATTATATGAAACTCCCACATTGGATTCTAGTGCGATGAAAAGAATAATCGGCCCTGTTGATACCACCGTTACTGTTAACGGTTGGTTCGATAATGCAACAGGACAAATTCATCCAGTATTTACATCTAATAGCGGTAAAATTCCAACAGATGACCAGTTGCTGTTAATTCCTTTTGGGAGTGCTATAGGGTCAGTAGCAATGGGGCTTGTTTCAAAGGAAGCTAATTACGATGTTGAACGCCCTGATAGCGGTGCGATAAGTGTGTCTTCTAATTTTAGTGCTAATGGAACGGCCGCTGAATATGGCAAAATGTTAACAGCACACAAAGATTCTCATGCGAGTGCTACTTCCAATGACTCAGAAGACAATAGTGCATCTTCATCATCTGGAGCAGTCGCATTTCTACAGGTGTTTTCGGTAGCGTCTGGAACACCAACATTCAAGATTGAACATTCAGCAAATGATTCAAGTTGGGCTGATCTTGTTAGCTTTACCGCATCTCCTGCGGTGACAGCAGAGAGGGTGACGGTTGCAGGAACAGTCAACAGATATCTTAGGGTGACAAGTACAGGCACATTTACCACTTGCGTATTTGCCTGTGCAATACAGCGATTATAGAAGTTTTAATATAGGAGGGCTTTATGGCCAAGCAGTCAGGTTTAGGTGATTATATAGCGGTCGATGATAGCGGTGGTTCGGCTAGGGATATCAGTAATGATATATCTAGCTATACCATTGATACGCCCCAGAATCTTCTGGAAGCTACAGGAATTGACAAGTCAGCTACCGAGAGGATTGTGGGTCTTAATGACGGTACTGTTACCTTGAATGGATACTTTGATTCTGCTTCAAATAAGTGGCACGATGTTTTCAAAACTCGTACAGGTACTCGCACCGTTACAATAGCAATAGGTGGAAATTCCAGTTCAAACCCCAAATTAGAAATGGAAATGTTGGTTTCTGACACTACGACTGAGCGTGGGGATGATGGCATGATTAATGCCACAGCAACCCTGCTATTACAGTCAGGAACAACACCTGCATGGACAACGGTATAACCGATGGCATTTAGGCTATCGCCTAAGACGATATCTCTGGATTTTGGAGATGTTGATTTGAATACAATGGGGGTCGAGGTTTTTGGGGATGTCTCGATGGAAACCCTGTTTAATTTACAAATTGATTTATCGTCTGGGGAACCATTGCAAATGAAGGAAGCGTGTCTGTTGTTTGGGGAATCAGTTCTTAAAAGTTGGGATGTTCAGGATGATGATGGGGTAGATATTCCTGCTACTGGAAGTGGCTTTTTGTCCCTTCCAATGTCGCTTGCTACATCCATTATGACTGCTTGGACTGACGCTGTTGGAACTGTTGACCCAAACTTAGAAACCTCTGCCAACGGTACTTTACAGTCGGTGGGGGTACAGACCGATACGGCAATAAAATAAAACAGCCGATTGAGTTAGAGATATCGATAGCTGTTGATGGATTGGCTAAAAGGTATGGTGTTACGCCAAGCCGTATTCTGGAGGAACCTGCATCAATATTGTCTCTGGTGCAATTGGCTGCGATGAACGAAAGCGACCAGAACAAGAAGCATGAAAAGAAAATGAAAGAAGCATCTCAGAAGAAAAGGTAATTATGCCAAATGTTGGCGATCTGACAATTAAAATCAAAGGTGATTCTAAAGACCTTAGTAAATCTATCGACAAAGCTAAGTCTAAAATCAATGGACTTTCTAATGGTTTTAAGAGTGTCGGTAAAAAGATGTCTATGGGTCTTACTACACCGCTGCTTGGATTTGGAGTTGCTGCAATTGCAACAGCAGCCAAGTTTGAAAAGGGAATGAAAAAAGTACAGGCCATAACGGCATCAGACACAAAAGCCATGAAACTCCTATCAGATCAGGCGAAGGAACTTGGAGCATCCACTAGGTTCTCAGCAACCGAAGCAGCAGATGCTATGAGTTTCTTAGGAATGGCAGGGTTCAAGACCGCAGATATTATGACAACCTTGCCGGGCGTTCTTGATTTGGCAGCAGCTTCTGGAATGGACTTGGCACAAACAGCAGATATTGCTTCCAATATCTTAACTGGATTTGGTAAAGAGGCATCAGACCTTGCCCACGTAAATGATGTTCTCGCCAAAGCAATGACAAGTGCAAATGTTGACCTTTCGATGATGGGAGAGGCAATGAAATATGTGGGGCCAGTTGCAGCATCAGCAGGACAGAGTTTTGAGGGAACAGCAGCAGCAATTGCCCTTATGGGTAATGCAGGTATTCAGGGATCAATGGCAGGAACTAGTCTTAGAGGAGCAATGACCAGACTTTTGACTCCGTCTACCGAAGCTGAAGCTGCATTAAGAAGACTGGGAATTCAGGCTACGAATTCCGATGGTAGCCTAAAGTCGATGACGAACATTGTTGAACAGTTAGAAACTTCTGGAATATCAACGGCTGACGCTATGACAATATTCGGTCAACGAGCAGGGCCCGCAATGATGGCACTTGTAAGTCAGGGTTCAGGTGCTTTGAAAGAAATGGAACAAAGCCTGATTGACTCAGAAGGAACAACCAAGCAAATGGCTGACACCATGCAAGAAGGCTTGGGTGGTGCGATGATTGAATTAAAATCCGCAATGGAAGGTATGATGATTGCATTTGGCGAGGTATTATTGCCGATGCTAACTAAGTTAGTGGATAAAATAACTCCTGTTATTCAAGGGTTCTCAAAATTGTCTCCGCAGATGAAAACAATTATTCTGGTTATTGGTGGGATAGTAGCGATCGGTGGGCCGTTATTAATATTTATAGGAATGATGATTCCTGCTATTACAGCATTGAGTGGTGTATTTGGATTACTGTCATTATCGATGCTACCAATCACAGCAGTCATATTAGGAATTACAGCTGCCATAGTTGCAGGAATTCTGATATGGAAAAACTGGGATAAGATTGTAGAGGTATTTCAAGAAACATGGACAAAGGTATCAACCAATGTTCAAGACACATTTAAAAAAGCGTGGGCGTGGATGATGCCCGGAGGTTCATTCAGCAATGCTATCAAGATATTAGAACTGGGTTGGAAAATCGGATGGGAGAACATGGTTCTATCTGTTAAACGTTCTATCAATTCGATAATTGATAAGATCAACTTCCTAATCCGATCATTAAAGAAAATGAAGGTAGCAGGGTTTGATCCATTTGGTGGTCTATCAGAAATTGGTAGACTTGATATATCTGGAAATATGCAGAAATTAAATCAACTGAAAAATCAATCAACGGCACTTTCATTGGGTGGATCAGGGGTTGTGCCTAATGCTGGGCAAAGAGCGACAGGCATACTGAAGAGTCTTCATGGTTGGCAAGGATCACCGCTCCCTGCATTTGCTAATGGAGGAATAGTAAATAAGCCCACTCTTGCTATGGTTGGAGAAAGTGGCCCCGAAGCCATAGTTCCTCTAGGCAGAGGGGGAGGAGCAGGGGGAGTTACTATTAATATCAATGGGCCAACTTATGGCTTTGATGATTTTGAACAAAAGGTTGGAGAAGCGATCAAGGATGGAGTCAGGCGTGGTGGCTATCAGGGAATTCTTCAAACAGGATAGATAATTATGGCAAATGAATTTGTACATGGAAGTGTTGGAACTGAACTGACTCAGGCTGAGTGGGAAGGTGTAGGTACTCACGTATTTAACTCTCAGGCAACAGGAGATGTAGTTTATGCCTCTAGTGCTACTCAGCTTACAAGATTGGGGATCGGTTCAGCAAATAATGTATTAACTGTTTCTGGCGGTGTTCCTACATGGGCAGCCATAACGGCAGTTGGCACCATATCAAGTGGCATCTGGCAGGGAACAGATGTAGGAGTTGCATATGGTGGCACCGGTGCATCTACTTTAACTGCGAATGGCGTTTTGATAGGTAACGGAACTTCCGCAGTTTCAGCAGTTGACCAATCAACTAAGGGACATATTTTAATCGGAGATGGATCAGGTAATCCACAGATGCTTGGGGTCGGTACTAACGACCATGTTTTGACCGCAGACTCTAGTGAAACTACAGGAGTCAAGTGGGCAGCCGTAACTACTGGTGCAGCAGCAGCAGGAACACTAACAGGTACAACGCTCAATAGCCCAGTTGTCACATCATCTTTAACGGCAGTTGGCACCATATCAAGTGGCATCTGGCAAGGAACAGATGTAGGAGTTGCATATGGTGGCACCGGTGCATCTACTTTAACTGCGAATGGCGTTTTGATCGGTAATGGAACAAGTGCTGTAACAGCAGTAGATATGAGTACCAAAGCCACAATCCTGATTGGTGACGGTTCTGGAAATCCTCAAACATTAGCAGTCGGTACAAACGATCAAGTTTTGACCGCTGATAGCGGTGAGACAACTGGAGTTAAGTGGGCTGACGCAGGTGGCGGTGGAGCGACTCAATTACAGGCTTATGTTTATGCAATGAGTGTTGCAACATAGAAGGAGTAATTATGGCTACAGGTGACGTAACTATTTGGACAGGGACTACCTCAACAGGAAACGTATCTTTTCAACCATCGGCAGGAGTTCAGATGACATTGAAATGCTGTTCTGGTCAGTATCTCTCCAGTACAAATTATATAATGCTTGAAAATCAAAGCGGATACAACATTAGAGGTGATAACGTCTCCTTTCCCCAGTTGAATTCATTGAATTCTGGTACGGCTTGGGATGCAGGAGATCAGGTCGAGTGGTTCTCAAATCAGTTAATGACAAACGCCAAATATGTTGTCATAGATGGTGTTGGTTCGTCACTTAAAGGGTATTATGCAGCAGGAATTCAAACAGACGCATAGGAGCAATTAAAATGGCACAAGGTGACTATACAATAAGTTCATATGTTTTAACTACAGGCGACGCTTCATTTCAGCCGTCATCAGGAGTTAGTGCTGTTATTAAAAGCTGTACTGCTGAATATCACTCTTCTTCAAACTATATAAATTTAAAAAATAGTGGAGGTAGCGAGATAGGATACCTAAGTGGAGCAACTGGAGCCTTGAGGGTAGGGGATTGGCTCGCAGGAACATTATATTTTAACTGCACAATCTTCATTGACAACTCGTCCTACTTAAAAATGTCTGGAACTGGGTCATCGAATAAAGGATATGCAGTCGGATACGTACAGATTAGCGAGTAACAGAAAAGAGGGAATATGTCATATACAGATAACACATCACCAACGCTAGATGATTTGAAGGCTATAGAAACGGACTGGAATACGTTCATAGATAACTTCTATGCAACTGCGGATGCTAGATATTCAGATATCAAATTCTCAGATGTATCCATTCAAGGATCAAATGTTTTGATCTATCAGAATGGAATTCCGAAGTTACACGAAACAACCAATGAACCTCTATTCACGGCCATGAACAATACAACTCTTGCACCTATAGAACTGCCGAGAGATGCCTTAAATGCCTTGAGGATGATAAGTCATAAGAGAGATATAACTGACGCTAAGATCGAAGGTGGCGTCCGAATGTCAATTGATAAATTCGGATGTTTGTGTGGTATGGCTCTTTTTAGTTATGACATTCCAGACGTTGGTGATAATCCGGGCATGACAACCCTACTGGCAGCCAATAAAGTCACCATCCGAAAATACTCAGCAGATCACGTCTGGGAAAATGAACATACATATTTTGGTTGGGAAGTTCGGGACGTATTAGTCTCTGAATAACAATGAGTGACATAGATCGACTAACTCAGGTAGTGAGCGTACAGGTTTCCCCAGTAGTTAGAAGGATGGAGAAACAGTTATTAGGGATGAGGGCAGTTTTGATATTGAATTCAATTCTGCTATCATTGGCAATAATTTTGATACTGGTTCAATTATAATGACTACATTCGAAAATATATGGTCAACTGATCCTGAAGCAGGGAAAAATTTTCTTGCTAAATTAAAAAGAACAGAAGTCGAAAAACAGGGCAAAGAAAGCGTGATGTTAATTTCGGCAATTGTAGGAGTAGGATTAGGAATCTATTTGATCTTTAAATCATTGGAGGGATGAAATGATTGATAAGATACTTGAGGAAGATATCATTAAATTGATCGAAACAAATGCTTTAGCAGGGGAGCAGTTAAGAAGAATAGTTCTTGAGAGACAAAACCTAGAACTGCAAGCAGAACTAACAAAATACAAGATGGAATCTGCACCACCAAAACTGGAGCCATAAATGGCATGGACAACACCGAATAGTTGGAGTCCTACAATGGTCACAGCATCATTGCTCAATACGCACGTCAAGGATAACTTGTCTGCGTTATCTACTCATGACCATTCTGGAAGTGCAGGAGATGGGTCTAGTACTCTAGGAATCATAACCACTTCTCAGGGGAGTTTCACGTTTACAGATCAAGAAGGTAGTCCATCTACAACAGGGACATTACAAAGAAATTCATCAGCATTGGAATACTACAACGGTACTGCCGTTGTGAGTCTTTCATCCAATGCAGTAGCAGGAACAGCATCACTTAGAACTCTGGTGTCATCGATCCCTTCAACTGCTGTGGCAGCAGCATCAGGGGATCACACTCATTCTTAGGAGCGAACAATGGCTTGGACTGCACCCAAAACTTGGGCATCTGCGGAAGTAATAGTTGCATCTGGTAGTGGCTCACTCAATGAACAAATAAGGGATAATCTTCTAGCATTATCTACTCATACACATGACGGCTCCGCAGGGGATGGAGCATCCACACTAGATGGGACTACATCGTTCTCAGGAATCGGTACTGTTACATTTTCGGATCAGAGTTCTGACCCATCGGTAGCAGGGAGACTCCAAAGAAATAGCACCGAACTAAAATTCTATGATGGATCAGCAGTCCAAAATTTAACTCAAGCTGATGCAGCGGCAGGAACTGCCAGTTTACGATCATTAGGAACATCTAGCACAACGGCAGCAGCAGGGGATCATACCCATACATTTGTTTCCGTTTCTGAGAATGAATACGAGACTGCTCTGGGAACCGCTAATGGACTTGCATGGTACGATCCAAATAAAATTTCTGGTGGAACTGAAATTACTTTAATAACCCAATCACCAACGTTTTCTGGGACGCCTAGGGCAAGAGTCATATCAGGAACTTGGGTGGGTGGCCATAATGATACTTCAGCAACTCAGACCGTTGCAGTACGCTTATATATCAATTCAGTATTGAAGGCTACCGAAACTGTTGTAATTCCTGCTGTTTCCTCAGCAACCTATCATGAAGCACAAACTATATCTGTTGTTTTCCTTGAAGCATCTGCTACCTCTGGACAACAGCTTGATCTCAAGTTCCAACGAACAGCTTACAGTAGCGGTTCGGGAGATGATATATATACCTTAGGAGCATCACTTACCAATGAGATAGTGAGGATATAATAATGAAAAATTTATTTAGAAAAATACTCAAAAAAATTATATCTGGAATTACTTATCCATTCAGAATGACATGGAGAGGTATTAAAGCTGTCGGTAGATTTTGGAAAAGGGTTGGGATTGCTATTTATCGCAGTCCAATAGCAACTTATCATAAGATAATCTACTGGAGAGACAAGTTACTCAATACCGTTAATTATCTTCAGGAAGAATCTGCCAAGTGGCGAACAACGTTCACGATACTGAAGATGCCATATTCCTTCCTAAGAATGATGGGACTGTCTCCGCAAATGGCAATTGGGCTTTTAACAGCATCGTCAATGGCTGGAACAGGGGTCATCGTGAATGAGACATTACTAGCGGAGAAAAGTTTTGCAAATCGTGACCCGGGAGTTTATGCAGCATCTGTTGTTGGGCAAAATGCTCCTTTAGACATACCTACTGAGATTGTTGAAGGTTCAAACACCCTACGCATCTCACTTGGCAGCACTCCTGTTCGGGAAGTGACGATAGAGAATGTGTCGGTCGGAACGGTTTTTACAGGGTCAGCACTACCATCGGGAGAGCAAAATGTAGTACAGGTTTCAGGTAATGTTGTTACTGGTGGCACAAATACCAGGCTTGAGATAGGTCATCTGATTCTTGAAAATTCTCGCTGTAAAAAGTTGGAACTGACAGACATACAGGCTCATACGATAATCGTCAGAGGAAATGCGTCAGACGGACAGTCTATCGCTCCAAGCCCCGGCACATCCAGAATGAGAGCAATAGGGGGTGGACATCAACAAGCTGATGCTCTCGTCACGTCTGGTGGCACCTATGACCGTATCTGGATTGAGGCCCCTCTGTCGGGCGTTAATGGCAAGATAGGTACACTTCGGCTGGCCAACCTGTTCACCTCAGGCGGTGATTGTGTCCTCTCAAAGCTTAATATCGGCACAATGGAAATTTTATTAAATGAGATTGGCATGGGAGATGGGTTCAATACTAAGGAATTTGTTATAGCTACCACCGTTACAGGAGCCAATATAACTATTGAAGATAATGTGGAAGTGACTATAGCTGAACCTCCTACTAATTAATACAGGTTAAATTATGGCTAGTGGAAATTATGATCTCTGGGTTGATTGGGATAATGACGGAAACTATAGTAGTGCAAACGATGATATCACTTCTGATACCCTGAGAGTTTCCTATTCCAGAGGAAGGGATTTTGCGTCTCAGTTAACAGGTAATTCAACCGCAGGAAAGCTAACTGCAACGCTTGTTAATAATGACGGAAAATATTCTCCTGATAATACTGCAAGTGCTTTAACTGGAAAAATAAAGCCGGGCTTATCAATTAAGCTGACAGGTGGCGAGGGTGCATCCTTCCCTTTTACTTTTCCCTTTGCATTTGATGAGTCTACTCAATGGGTAGGACGGCTAGAAAGAATTATGCCGTCACCATCCTCAACATCTCTAAAAACTGCCCAACTTCAAGCGTTTGGTGTGTTGGGATATCTAAATGATTTTACCCCTACGATTTCAACCCTGACTGATAAACGAACCGATGAAGCGATAGATGCTATTCTAGATGCTGTTAGTTGGCCTGAAGCTGATAGGGATTTAGCAGAAGGCGAAACAACAATGACCAAGTTCTGGGTCAGGGACAAGAAAACGATCTCTGCACTTAGAATCCCTGAAGAAACTGAAGCAGGATTTTTATATGAAACCAAAGATGGAAAGATTGGATTCCAGAACAGGTTGACCAGACTGACTTCTCCATTCAATACTTCTCAGGCTACTTTTTCTGATGCGTCTGGTGCAACTAATACTTATGTGAGCATTAAGCAAGCAGACCCATTATCTACAATTGCGAATCATTTAGAAGCATCCTCCAGAAGCTACACAACAGGAGCATTAGCGGTATTGTGGACGCTTTCTGAAACAGGTGCGAATAGTCCGCTTTTGGTTGCAGGGGAATCCAAAACTTTCATTGCTAAGTATCCGTCTTCTATATCTGATAGAC
>Ga0256380_1000018_pt1 | contig 22148 bp, 33 predicted proteins | sample LS1230viralmetaG_FD_189071 | JGI IMG/M metagenome (GOLD analysis project Ga0256380, IMG submission 189071) | Seawater viral communities from deep brine pools at the bottom of the Mediterranean Sea - LS1 2300m | ecosystem: Environmental > Aquatic > Marine > Bathypelagic | place: Mediterranean Sea... | reverse complement strand
GGCATTAACAACAAAGAAAGGAGGCAATCATGAATCAGAGTAAGTTCAAGATGGTCGGGGTCAGCAAGGACACCCATACTATGTTAACTGAATTGAAGGAGATGCCGTCGGAAACATACGACACGGTAATCCGCAAGTTGGTGTTACTTGGTTCTCCCAGGTCACTCAATGAGTTGACCAAAGAGGATTATCAGTGGGTTCTACAATTAAACAACTAGGAGGACACGATGACAACGGGAACAGATTTCGCGGTACACGCTAGAGTAATATCGTTTGGGGAAACCAGACAGCCAGGGGGTACCAAGTGGGCTTTCACCGAAGTGGAATGCGAGGTAAACGGTGAGGCGGTAACCTATTCGGCTATATCCTTTGTGAAGGAGAAACTGTTAGCGGGGCAAAGCTATGAACTACTGATACGCCCCAACAGACAGAAGGCAGAACATCCAGAATACGAGGATAGTATTCAAGAGGTTGTGGCAACCCTACCAGGTGACGGGTCAACCCCTCCACCAGTAGCTCCGAAACCCAAGCCACAACCCCAGACCCAACCCCAGACCCAACCCCAGACCCCACAACCACCAAGAGGATTTCTGCCTCCAGATACAGCCAGTCGTTGGAGGGAGTTCAATACCAACGCCAGGTCTGCATCCTTTGTTGGTCGGGATTATGCGGGGTTCTTGAAGGACTTGGTTATAGCAGGTCGGCTTGACCAAGACGGGGAAATGGTGGTTGTTACCAAGGACATAGTAAAGGGGTGGTTCGCCGAGGGAACAGACATATTCTGGAACAATTACAATGTTTATCCACCGCAGGATATCTATGGCGATCTGTTTGATAACACCGCAAACAAGGAGGCAACTGATGGCAAAGGTTAGTTTTGATTTCTTGGGTCAATACTTTGACCCGATAATAAAGCATGAACACTACTACCAATCGGTTTGTTGCACCGCACCCATTATGGAAGGGAGTGAGGTGGCTATAGATAGCGAACGAATCGAAAGATGGACAAGTCGGTTAACCTTTACTCGTGGCTATGGTTATTGTTCTGCTTGTCAGGACTTCAACCCTGTAGAGTGTGCGGATTGTCAGTACATCATGGACAACTACCCCCAAAGGTTTACGAATCAAGGTAGATATGAAAGTCAGGGGACGTGATGCCAGATATAACGATGGAAAATAAGAGGGCAGGGAAGGGGACATATCATGTCTACCGTGTAGACGGTGACCCCAAACTAGACCCCAAGAAAGAACTCCCATCAATCAGCACCATCGCAAAACACGCCGACACTGGTGGCCCTGGGTTGTTAACCTGGGCCGCTCGGTTGGCGGTAGAGCATAACGACGTAAACGCTCATGAGACGATTGGTGCGGAAGCGCAGGCGATAGGGGCGCAACTGCATAACAACATCAACGAGTTCATTGCCACGGGTAAAACACCCACAGAAGTATCTCCATTGTTTGGGGCTTGGTATTCATCCCTGCAAGAATCAGGGGTGACGTTCTGGGCTTCAGAAATAATGGTATATCACGCCGATGGATATGCAGGAACCATTGATGCTATCGGTTATGTGAATGGAGTGCCTACCTTGTTCGACTGGAAAACAACCGACGAATTCAGCTACTCAAAACAGGCTGACGGGTCGATTAAGAAGAACAAGAAATACCTCCAGAATAACCATACCCATGCTTCCCAGATTGCGGGCTACATGAGTGCCATTCGGTACATGGGAAAAGGATTCGAAGATATGCCGCAACCCATGCAAGCCTTCGTTGTATACGTTTTCAAAGATACCCGAAGGGTGCAATGGATGAAGGTGAATCTGGACAAGGCAACCAGGGTATTCAAGGCATCCCATACCATCTATGCAGTAGAGCATACGCCAAGCAAACTATTTGAAAGTGGTGTTATATGAAAGTTAGACCAGGGGGACGCATGGGAACGCCAAAGTGCGGGCGGATGAACCATATCAGGTCGGAGCCACATTGCCCCGACTGTATACAGATCAGGCTATGGGAACGGTTAATCCTAGCCAACGAGAGGGCTAATGACCTCAAGGAAGTAGACCTGTATGGTGAGAAACAATCCCGCAGGGAGCCAGTCAGATATCAGGAATCCACCTATAAACCACCAGAGCCACAAGTGCCTCAGGTTGTCAGGAGGACTGAATGATAACCCTGACCAGAGACTATGATGTCTTCACTTATAATGACGAAGGGGTTGGGGTTGTGATAGTGGTGAAGCAGATTGACGCAACCAGGCATTACGAGTTCGGGGCGCATATCACTATAATGGCTACCTCGGACAACGGGGTCTGGAATACCCTGCCAGATATCAGGACAGGCACCTGGCATGAACTGTACAAGAGCCGAAGCGGTATGGTAACCAACACCGCCAGAAACGCTCTCAAGAAGGCCATTGTGGATGACCTGTTAGGTAACGACAAAGAAGGTGACCCAGGGCTGAAAAATATATTTGGCCTGGGGCATCCGGTTATCACTAACGACTGGCGGTGGACGGTACGGGATGCCTGTGAGCGTATCAAGGATTTATACTATGCAGGGGAGCCGTTAATCAACCCCTATGAAGGGGATGAGGAGGAGGACGATACCTGGATAATCCCCAACCTGATAACCAAGGATATCAACGTGGTATACGGGCAGTCGGGAAGCGGTAAATCCATGTTCGCCCTTATAGCGGGGGAGTGTATACACCACGGGGTTGAGTTCAGCGGGTTAAGAACCATCAAGGGGCGGGTGCTGTTACTGGACTATGAAACAACAGTCCAGAAGATACGCCGACGGCTCAGACGAGTAGATGCAGGGTTAGGAGTGGAGTCAGATTCTCCTATGCTGTATATGCCTGCCAAGATACCTCTGGCCCAGATGTTGGAAGGGTTACAGACCCGCATAATAGAACAGGATATAGACTTTATTATCGTGGACAGCCTAGCCAGGGCGGTTGGCGGCCCTATTACTGACGAGGTGGGGGTTGGAGCCATGTTTCAGGCCATCAGGCAACTGGAGCGGCCCTGTCTGGTTATCCACCATACCAACCGATCTGATGATTACTATGGAAGCCCGTTCATCAGGGCATACGCCCGCAGTTTGTGGCGGTTGCGTAGCAGTAAGAATGAGGGGATAGGCCAATTGTCTATTCAGCTTGAACAGGAGAAGGAGAATGACGGCCCAGGTATCGGCAATGTCACCTTCCTGATGGACTTTGTAGGTGACCCCGCAGACCCAGAACAGGTGATGCTATCCCCACAGCATCCATCAATGGTTCCTGAGTTCCAAGGTCGGGCCAGTTTGCGGGAGCAGTTGGTCTGGAAGCTAGACGAAACACCGCATCACAAGATACCAGTGAACTGGCTTCTGGATGTACTAAAACTCCGTAAAACAGAAATAAAGCCCAGGCTAACCCCTGCCGAAGACAGCAGGGCGGGGACATTGCGGAACTATCTCTGGGCGTTGCGTAATAACACCGACAAGTATAAACGGTTAGCTACCGAGGTGAGTATACGCAAAGACTCCCAGGGACAGGAATGGTTATGTAGGTTATCCAGTTTAGGGCAGGATGATAATTGGGAATGGTACGAACCTACCGAGGACAAAGAGGTACAGAGCCAGTACGACCCAGACCCGCCCATGAGTGAAACAATTACGGAGCCAACCGAAACACCATTTACGCCCATTGTTTCGGATGTTTCGACTGTTTCGGCTGTAGAGGGTACGGTGGCTTCTAATGGCCATCTGGTAGATGCCGTGCGGGAACTCGGTTTCGTGATACACGAAGAACCAGTAAAGCGTAGGACAGTCCGTGATATTTAGGAGACAGAGATGAATGAATTATCGTTATTCACGGGCTACGGCGGGTTCTCCCTGGGGTTAAGGCTTGCAGGGGTAAATACGAAAACGGTCTGTGATGTCGAGATAGACAAATACTGCCAGGCTGTTTTGGAGGCAAGAATTGCAGATGGAATCTTGGACGAAGCCCCCATCTGGGGGGACATCAAAACCTTTGACGGAAACCCCTGGCGAGGACAAATCGACATTATCACGGGGGGCTTCCCTTGTCCCCCCTTTAGTGTCGCAGGTCTACGCAAAGGGTTGGAAGATGAGAGGAACCTCTGGCCAGAAACCTTACGAGTGGTCAGAGAAGTTCGACCCACAATCATATTCTTGGAAAATGTTCCAGGCATCCTTTCTGGGTATGTTGGACGGGGAATCCCAAGCTATGCAAGCACCATTGTTGGACAACTTGCCGAAGAGGGGTATCGTGTCAGATGGGAAGTGTTGGGGGCTGATGATATCGGCGCACCCCACCATAGGAAGCGTTGGTGGTGTATCGGGGTTCTGGCCGACAGTAACAGCCAACGAGGATGCGGCAGGAACACCAGAGGGACAGATGCAAGCAATGCTTGGGAATCATCCTCAGTTGAGGCTACTCAGCAATATGTTCTCCCCACATGGCCCCCAGGCCCCGAAGACCTTAATGGATGGGAACAAGTTCTCCGACACAGACCAGACCTTGCCCCTGCACTCACCAAAAACGCTCTCTCCGCTATTCTCGGAGTGGCTCATGGGCCTACCAATAGGGTTCAGCGACTCCGAATGCTCGGTAACGGCGTTGTCCCAGGAGTGGTGGCAACAGCATGGCATCTGATGATGGAATACAAGTAAAAGGAGGCCAATAATTGAATATGGACATAGAAGATACCAAGGTGGTAGTAACGGTAACAAGCTGTGTGCTGTTGGCAGGAATGGTTATCGGGTTTCTGCTTGGCAAAAGCAAGAACGGTAATCAGGAGCAATGTGAATAGAGGTACTGTTTCCCCTTCCCTGATGTAATAGTCAGGGAGGGGGGTTTTGTTTGCTTATTGACAAACTATGTAATAATAATGGGGGCATAGTGCGTACAATGTGCGGAATAATATACTTTAATATTAGGAGTGTATGAATGACGCTGTCAGAATGGACATGGCAAGATTGGCTGTCACTAAAGATGCACGGCGAAGAAATTACCGCTGATGGATACGAGGACGCATTTCTAGGTATATGCCGTTCTCCAGAGCATGGCGGGACACCCGTAGCGGCCTATGATTACGACAAGTGTATCCAGATTCTGGAAAGCAGAGACGGCATGAGTTATGAGGATGCCGTGGACTTCTTTCACTTCAACACTCTTGGAAGCTACGTTGGAGAACTGACCCCACATTATATCGAAAGATGGGAGGAAACATGAAAGACCCCAGGTATCCAAACAAACCCAAGAAATAGGAGGAGTCAATGATAACTGGAAAATTTTTCCACACATTTTTGTGGGACGAGTCAGCAGGGTGGGGGGTTCAGTGGCAGGGCAGGGTGGTGGACTACAACCCCGAAGATAACGCCGCCCTCGTGCTATTATTTTCCTGGTGGGACGGTTCACCTACTGGACAACGCCTTACAAAGGTGTCTGAGGACTGGGTGTTTTATGACACAGATGAAGAGATGACCGCCGCTTACATAGCTATGCTCCCCGCAAGTGATCAGGAATACGCAGAAAAGATGAACGCACTCCTTAGAAAAGGAGCGGTGGTTCTTTGAGTAATATACTCAATTTTCAAAACAGGAGGACATATGACAAAGGAAATCATGTTGGAGTGTTTACAGGAGGCCAAATGGGTATATACGCAATATGACATCGAACAGAATGCAAAGCGTGGCAAAAGTGGTTATTCCCGCACTGGCATAGCTACTATAGCATCTGCCCTGTATGCGGTACGAATGGAACAGCAACAAAACGAGCCAGAAATGTCATTAGAACAGAATAACCATATGCAAGAGATGAAGGCTAAAACCATGTTCGATCTGTTCGGGAAAACCAAAGGAACTCCCAAGGAGGCAAGATGGTAACACCTAACTATATATACCGATGCAAGGTTACCAGGGTGGTTGACGGAGACACGGTAGACGCTGACATAGACCTCGGCTTTAACATGATATACAAAGACCGCATCCGGCTGATGGGTATAGACACCCCTGAGAGCCGAACCCGTAACAAGCGGGAAAAGACCCTGGGGAAAGCCAGTAAAGCCCGACTACAGGAACTGGTGAAAAGCAAGAACCCTGGTGTCAAAGGAAAGAAGGCAACGCCCGTATACCTACAGACCTCCAAGGAGGGGAAGGGCAAGTTCGGGCGTATCCTGGGAACCTTATGGATTAACGACCAGAACCTTAACGACATCCTCATTGCTGAGAACCATGCCAGACCATACTTTGGCGGCAGTAAGGACGAGTTTGGCCCCTGGACTAAACAGGACGGGAATACCTGGTATCGGTGGACATCCGAGGGCTATGTGGAGATAACATGAACGCTTCATACCACCAGAGATTATTGATAAGGATAATTGACAAGCTAGACGTTATCGGAGACAGGCTGACCCAACTGACCGAAGATAACAGGGCTATGCTCCTCCTGATGGGTTGGAAACCACCCCCACCCCCACCACCCGTCCAGACCCCAATCGCAGTCCTATCGCATGGGATAAAACCCGATAAGTGCCGACTTATAACATTACGGCGTGAGGGTATTACCACCATTGAACGACTGCTGACTAAAACACCAAAGGAACTTCTGGCACTAAGCGAGTTCGGCACAGTTGCGCTTGCCAATGTACAAGCCCGATTGGAAGCCCTGGGCTATGGTTCTTTACCGTCAGAGAAGGAGGTGAACAGATAATTTTGACTGATAATCCCTGGGCGGTTCTTGATGATATTTTTCAACACCGTTTGGGGCCACGCTTTATTGAGATAGAGGATAATAACACAAACGGGACTACGCATATCAATAATCCTGCATGGGATGTTCTCAATATGCGGGGGTATGGATGGAGTGATTGTTGGAACTGTAACAGACCCCACCACAATACGTTTCTGTGCGGTTACTGTCATCATCGGTGGGGTAATTCGATTCGACGGTACAGACAACGATATTATCGGGATATTGATAGATTCAAAAAAACACAACGAAGGGAGAAACAATGGTTGCAAAAGTCAAGGCAGAATCTAAGAATGGTAAGGCAGTGGCTAACACAGCAGAAAACCCAAGGAGTCTGAAATTCGCCAGGGATGGCATACGGAGCGGCGAGGATTTCGCCAATACAATGTCAGCCCTCATGTCAGACCTGATCGAAGGCAGTATCACCCCAGAAGTAGGCAATGCCGTATGTAATGCGGGGGGTAAATTGCTGAAAATGGTGGAGATGCAGTACAAATATGCCTCACCTCCACAACTGGTAAAAGAACGCCCGAATATAACCCTGGCAGAGTTACAATTACCCGAATAACCCCAGGTTAGAAATCACAACAGGAATCACAACAAATCACAACAATCACAACATACCAACAAATCACAACACAACAATTACAACATTAGGCACGGATTCCCTTGTTGTGATATGGTGTTGTAATGGGGTCTCTTAAAGACCCCTAACAACACCCCACAACATCACAACAACAAAGGGGAGGGGAATGGTTAAAACCTTGTTAGAGATATTCACAGAACAGGATACCCAACAGAAGAAAAAGAAACGAACCGTTAACAGGCAAGCCAGGGGTAAAGGTTCAAGGGCTGAAGGGTTATTGATACGCCAATTAGAACAGCATGGATATGAGGCCAGACGGACTCATATGTCACTGTTCCCTGATATCATAGCCTGGACTGCTACCGACCTCCTGTTGATAGAGGTTAAGGCCCGTAAGAACAACCCTGGGGCTGTTAGCGGTGCGCTCTCATTGTTCCGCAGTGGGGTCAGAACTATGTCAAACATACCCGTTAGTGCTACCGTTCTGTGTTATTTGAGGATGAATGAGACATGGATGGCGTATCAGTGGCATAATGGCACGACTGTGAAAGTTGAATCCGTTATCAGTGAGGAAACATAATGGCAAAGAAAACAAGACGGAGCAAGAAACTGAGCATCGCCGTTAGGCTCAAAGGTCAGCAGGCAATCAAGCTCCGCATGGCCGGAGCCACCATTACCCAGATAGCAGACCAACTTGGATACGCTAACGAGTCAGGTGCGTACAAGGCTATCATGCGTGAGCTAGAACAGACAGCGCAGGACATGGGAGAGAGTACCGAGGCAGTCAGACAGTTAGAGATCAAACGGTTAGACCAGATGCTGTTCCCTGTCTGGCCGCAGGTACTGGCAGGTGACCAGGGAGCCATCGGCACAGCCCTGAAGATACAGGAACGGAGAGCCGCCCTGTTAGGGTTAGATGCACCCAAGCAGATAGAGGCTAGGGTGCGGGTTGATGTTATCAGTTGGAACCAAGCCCTGCGGGACTTCCTTGATGTCTACCGTCAATACCACAGCACCGCACCAGAAGCACCGATGCTACTGGCTGACCTGGACAGGATAGGACAGGAAAGGTTCGCAGGTGTACAGTAAACAGAACAGGACAGAGGGATTGCCAGGATACACCACGAAACAAACTTTTATAGAAACACCAACCCACAGATTTTTTTCAGAATTTCGGATTCGGTTTTCTGGAGGCAGTCATGCAGATTAAGAACAGGATCAAGGAACTGAGGCAGGTAAAGGCATCGGAGTTGTTGCCCAATCCACGGAACTGGCGTAAGCATCCGACCAGTCAGGCTGATGCTTTGCGTGGTGCATTATCTGAGATTGGGTATGCTGATGCTTTGATAGCGTATGAAACCGTTGATGGCCTGGTTCTTATTGACGGGCATCTACGGGCAGAGACAACCCCTGACATGGAAGTGCCTGTGCTGATTACTGACTTGGATGAGGAAGAAGCTAACAAACTCCTGATGACCCTTGACCCATTGTCGGCAATGGCGAGTGCTGACACGGATACATTCGATGCGTTGCGCCAGATGACCACGGTGGAGAACGATGCCTTGCAGGATATGTTGGATGCTATCACGGGAGGCAATCTCAAATCCCTTGAGTCTAGCCCAAAGCCAAAGGTTGGTTTGACTGATCCAGACGAAGTGCCGCCAGAGCCAGAGGAGCCGTGGGTACAGTTGGGTGATATATTCCAGTTGGGGGAGCATCGGCTGATGTGTGGGGACGTACTCAATGCTATGCCATCTCTTATGGGCGACACGAAGGCTGTTCTTCTTACGACTGACCCACCGTATGGAGACTCGTGGGTAGCCAAGGCAAAGGATATGCATGCCCACGGCTATGTCCATAGCCGTGCAGTCCTGCACGGCTCCATTGAATCTGACGATAAAACCCCGAAGGAATTAGCTGTTTTTCTAGCATCTTGGCTCAAGGCAATCAAAGTTGCTGGCGACCCTCCATTTCCAATATACGTTTGGCACCGTGCCAAACGTATAATCTTTGAGCAAGCATTGGTAGACGCTGGGTATCTTGTACACCAACCTATAATTTGGGTCAAACCATCCTTTGTTATAGGGAGACTTCATTACCATCCAAGGTGTGAATGGGCGTTACATGGCTGGCTTCAAGGTGGTGGGAAATGCCCATTCTATGGGGAAAGGAACCAATCTGATGTGTGGCAACTAGAAAGAGAAAATGACGGCTTGCACCCCACACAGAAACCCACTCGCTTATTTGAAATCCCTATTGAGAATCACACCAAGAATGGTGAAGTGGTACTCGACCCCTTCCTCGGTTCTGGCACGACCTTGATTGCTGCCGAGAAGCTAGACCGCATCTGTTACGGGATGGAAATAGAACCTCGCTATGTACAGGTAGCGATTGAACGGTGGCAGAATTACACTGGCCAGAAGGCGGTGAAGCTATGACACAGATGGGACATAGTGGGGCGGTTGTTCTTTCGGCCACGGATTACTGGGATGATACTGTTAACAAGTGGCAACCGTTACCGCACCAGGTTCCACCACCTGGGGACTGGTATGTCTGGTTGCTGTTAGGTGGGCGTGGGTCTGGCAAGACAATGGCGGGAACGCACTTTGTTCTTGACCATCTGAGAAGTCAGGGGAAAAAGGCTAGGGTTGGCATAGGTGCGCCGACGATAGCAGATGCACGGGACGTATGTGCCGAGGGTGTTACTGGTTTGATTAGCCTGGCCCCGACTGAGTTCAGATATAACCGTTCAATGGGTGAAGCCCATCATAAGGACGGAGGGTATGTGAAGTTCATGGGGTCTGAGGAAAGTGCCAGGTGGAACGGGCCGCAATGGTCGCTTTTATGGGCTGACGAGTTGGCATTATGGAACGAGGCAAGTTGGCATCAGGCGCAGTTCGGCCTTCGTTTGGGTGAACATCCAAGGGCAATCGTTACCACTACTCCCAAGAACAGGGAGTTTGTTCGCACCCTGTCTGAACTGGGAACCACGGCCACGGTCAGGGCCACAACTTATGACAACCCTACGCTATCCCATACAGTACAGGAACGTCTGAAACAGCAGTACGGGGGAACCAGGATCGGACGGCAGGAGATATTAGCCGAGTGGTTGGACGATGTACCAGGTGCGTTGTGGCAATGGTCGATGATTCATTCAAAGCCCCTCCTGGAAATCCCTGCACTGGAGAGGATAGTGGTGGCGATAGACCCTGCGGCCACGGCTAACAAGACTTCGGATGATACGGGGATTATAGTTGTGGGCCGAGCCGATACCGATGAATACTATGTATTGGCAGACTATAGCGGCAAGTATAGTCCTGACGCATGGGCGGGCAAGGCGATAGATGCCTATGAACTGCACAAGGCAGACCGCATTATCGGGGAGGTGAACAATGGGGGAGATATGGTGGAACATACTCTCAGGACTATCAGGTCTGGCATTCCTTATACTGCTGTTCATGCTACGAGGGGGAAGCGGATAAGGGCTGAACCAATAGCCGCCCTGTATGAGCAGGGCAAGGTATTCCATGCCCCAGGGCTTAACGAGTTAGAGGAACAACTGGTATCGTGGACACCAGACAGTTCAGGCAGTCCTGACCGTCTTGATGCCCTGGTATGGGCAATGACGGAATTGAGCCAGAAGGGGAAACCGAATATCAGGTGGATAACTATATGAAGATGAAGTTGTTTGGTGACAGGTGGGGATTCCTCCCAGTTGTACGGTTAAGGGCGAGAATAGTTTTATGGTGGAAAGTTGCGACGCATCCCACAAATCTGCGGCAGGCAGTTGCGGGTTTGATGGAGTTTGCAGGGCTGGCTTTGCTTTTGGGCGGGTTATATCTGCTCCATACCCTTGCATTCATTATTGGCTTAGGGGTTTTATGCCTTTTGCTTGCACAGGGAATAACATCTGGAAGGGGTGAAGAATGACACTACTGAGACGTTCCATACAATCTCTGTTCAAGGCCAATACCGAACGGCCACCGATGGCAATGGCATCGGGTGCAAGCCTGGCGGGTATCCAGAGCGGCGGGGGAAGCACTACCAACCAGGTGACCCAGATGCAGGCTATGGCTACAACCTCATGGCTGTTTGCTGTAGTGGACAGGATAGCCGCATCTGCGGCGGCTGTACCCTGGGGGTTGTTTCGTTCCATGCCCACGGGTGAATCGCAGTTGGTTCCCAGGCATCCAATTATCGACCTCTGGCAATCGGTCAACCCATTCTACACTCGGCATGAATTCCTTGAAACATCAATACAGCACTTTGAACTCACTGGCGAGATATGGTGGTTGATAGTGAGGAACCGTGGCGGCAGACCCGTGGAACTCTGGCCCATACGTCCAGACCGTATCAGGCCAGTTCCCCACGCAACCGATTTCGTTGCAGGGTATATCTACACAATAGGAACCCTCCAGATTCCGCTAGAGCGGAAGGATGTCATATTCATCAGACGGCCAAGTCCGCTCGACCCCTACCGAGGGATCGGCACGGTGCAGTCAATGATGATGGACATAGGTGCAGAACAGATGGCCTCGCAATGGACAAGGAACTTCTTCAGCAACGGGGCAATGCCTGGGGGAATATTGCAATTCGATGAGGGTATGAGTGATGCGGACTTTGAACGGTTAGTATCCAGATGGACAGAACAACACCAGGGCGTTGCCAACGCCCATCGGGTGGCGGTTCTGGAGCGGGGTAAGTGGGTAGACCGCAAGTTTTCTCAACGGGATATGCAGATGGAACAACTGCGGAAACTAAACAGGGATATTATATTCGGGGCGTTTGGTGTACCTGCAAGCGTGATGGGTATAACCGAGTCAGTCAACAGGGCCAATGCGGAGGCGGGTGATGTACTATTCGGCAGGTGGATTCTGAAGCCCAGATTGGAGCGTATAAAGCAGGCCGTTAATGAACGCCTGGTTCACCTTATGGATAAGACCCTGTTCCTTGACTATACCGACCCCGCACCAGAGAACAGGGAACTCCATCTAAACATAGCAGAGCGTGGATTCAAGGGCGGGTTCTTAACCAAGAACGAAAGTCGTGCGTTGCTAGGATACGGCGGGGCAACTGAGGGCGGTGATGAGTTCATGGCTCCCGCCGCAAGTCCGCTTGGTGGCTTTGGGGCTTCCCTGGAGGATATGGTAAACAAGGCAGTTAATGATAACCGCCCAGATGATATCGAGGAAGCCGAAACAGAGGGAGAGATTAAATGGGCTGAACGGTTACGCAAGGAACGGGATAACCTCATTGCCTATCTGGAGGAGGTGAGTTAATGGAACCAGAAGATGTTGACGGTTACTTTCTGGCCAACAACTGGAGCCAGTACGAGGACGAGCTTGTTGAGGAACTGATACGGGGATTTAGCGCACCCTTTTCAGAGGCTTTGCCAGATGTACCAGATGAAACAGTACGCTCACGAGGGGCGGCTTGGGCCAGAAAAAACGCCGCCGAGGACTTGCAGGTTATGCAAGAAACCACAAGACGGGTTGTCAGGAATATTGTATCGGAAGCGGTGCGGGATGGTTGGAGAACGATTGACACGGTAGACGCTATTCGTGACGATTTTATCTTCAGCGAGAAACGGGCCAAACTTATAGCCAGGACAGAAACAACCAAGGCTCTTGGGCAAGGAGCCAAGGAGGTTGCGGTAATACAGGGTCAAGATGAAAAGCGGTGGAGAACGGTTGGGGACGAAGATGTGACCGACGAGTGTCAGCGCAATGAGGATGAAGGGTGGATTCCTATTGGTGACGAGTTCCCAAGCGGTGACGAAACAATACCGCAACATCCTTCCTGTCGTTGCGTTGTACAATACAGGACGAGCGAAGTGCATGACGATCCGATAGTACAGGCCGAGTTCCGTTGCCCACAGTGTAAGCGGTTACTCGGTAAGGATGTCGGCCCTGGTAGTCGTATCCTATGCAGGCATTGCAAAATGGAACGAATTGCATAGAATAGAGATAATGCACAGGGGGTTGGGTTAGTGCATTACTCGGCAAGCTAAAAACTGAATATAGAGATGGTTACTCGAACACATTGATCTCCTCTTGTGTGCTAGACCTTTCTGCATTGGGCCACACCCAACCCCTATACACTCCTGCCACTTGTATTATTTTATAATTCTGTTATAATAACTATAATATAGAGAAGGAGGACACGATGGATAACACATTGAAGGCAGAGGTTGAGGCCGTCGTACTAGACGCACTAAAGGCCGATATCGTTACAGCTAGGAACGCTGATGGCATAACCAAGAATGAAAGCCGTAAGCTTGTAAACAAGGCAGTGCAAGCACACAAAGATGCGCTCATAAGTATGGGTCGTACAATCAGGGATGATTACGCTTGGGCTTACACATTGTTCGGTTAAGGGGTGCATAAAGAATACACCAGAGGGGGGGGGTCAGCAATGGCCCTCCCTTTTTTATTGACACCAAGGAATTCATTATGATATCGTAAATAAAACTGAATAGCCTAGAGGCTCTAGAAGCCCGATTGAGCAGCATTGATTGCCTAGCTTGAATCGGGCTTTTTTTATTATATGCCATACGCAAATGAACATAGTTGCAGGTTGATATCACCGACTGAGTTCGAGGAATTCCGTCGGCAGAACAACTGGAAACAAATAGACGGCAAACGGGTGGACGCTATATGGGGAATCAGGAATGGCGGTAGTGAACTCCAGGCAATACGTTATTCCAAGGATGTCTGGACAAGTGCGGATGCCAGAAGTCATTGCTCTGCACAGGACGGCATACTGTTTGAACCTGCAAGCGGGCCACAGATACGGGAGGGAAATATGACCCATGTTTCAAAGTTTGTACGGCCAGAGATTAAGATACTGGACAAGGGTGCAGGTATCATTTCTGCCGTCGTATCCACGGAGTCGGTAGACAGGGACGGGGATATCATACGCCAGGGGTATTGGGATTTAGACCATTTTAAGACCCATCCAATTCTCCTCTCCTCCCATAACTACCGAGGGTTAACCAACCAGATCGGGCATTGGACGGATATGGGGGTGAAGGATAACAAACTGGTCGGCGAGGCTCAGTATTATTTGAAGGCAGGAAACCAGGAAGCCGACTGGGGCTTTGTCCTGGCAAGCAAGGGCATGGCGGCGTTCTCGGTTGGGTTCGTTCCTGATATGTCCAAGGCTAAACAAATAGAAGCAAACGGCAACCTGTCGTATGAATTCCAAGGTCAGGAACTTCTAGAGGTTTCCCAGGTAACAGTCCCAAGCAATGCGGATGCCTTGCAGTCGTTTAAGGCTTTCGGGCTACACCCCGAACTTGATGCAATGGTGACCGAGATGTTGCAGGAGATAAGGGTTGATGAAGTGATGGAAGAGGTTATGGATGAACAATTCATCCTCAAACCGATTTTGGATTATAGGTTACTGGCTAATGAATTGTTCAGCCATATCAAGACAGAGTTGCGGGTACTGGTACATGAACAGCAACACAACGAAATCACCAGGGTGCAATCACCGCTCCCTGATGTCAACGACATCGTGCGAAATGTAATAGATTCATACAAGGAGGAAAGGTAATGTCGGATATTAAGACGCAGGCAGATTTAGAAGGTATGCTCAGTGACCCAGAAAAGATGAGCGAATATGTCAAGGAGAAGGCACTGGATGTTCTCGGTTCGGCTGTTAAAGAACAGATGGACGAGGCATTGAGAGACGGTGCGGTTAACCGCCCGCCCATGTCCGAGGAAGCAATTGCCGAGGGCCAAAGCATACAGGGCAAGAACTTTGGCGGTGGATGGCAAGGTGGGGATGACACAAAGATCAACCTGGCACGGGAAGCCAAGGCAATGGACGGGCAATTCAAGAACTTTGGCGAGTTCCTTGGAGCAATTGCACCAGGTACTATCAGCAGGGGAATGGACAGCAGGTTAAAGGTACTTGGAGAAGGACAGGGCGATCAGGGTGGATTCCTTGTTCCAGAAATGTTCACAGCCCAACTCCTCTCCCTGGCATTGGAAGAAGCGGTTGTACGTCCCAGGGCGTTCCGACTCCCAATGAGTACATTAAACCTCAGTCTGCCAACCATAGTCGACACCTCGCATTCGACGAATGTGTTCGGCGGCGTGAGAGCCTACTGGACTCCAGAGAGTGGCAGTTATACATCCAGTGAACCCAGTTTCGGACGGGTGACCCTAACTGCAAAGAAACTGACGGCATATACATCAGCCGCCAACGAACTCCTTGCAGATGCGGCCATCAGTTTGGAAGCCCTTCTCTTGCGATTATTTCCGCAAGCTTTGGCCTATTTTGAGGATGACTCTTTTATAAATGGGATCGGTGGAGGTCAGCCCGTGGGCTTGATAAATGCGGACGCTTTGGTAACTGTATCCAAAGAAACTGGTCAGGCCGCAAGTACTATCGTGGCTGAGAATATAGACAAGATGTATTCCCGAATGCTCCCAAGCAGTCGGGCAAGAGCAGTCTGGTTGGCGCACCCTGACACCTATACCCAAATAGTAGCGATGTCTCGGAGCGTTGGTACGGGTGGGAGTGCCGTGATGATGAACAACATGGCTGGCCCAGCACCTGCAACCATATACGGCAGACCCCTGATAACGTCCGAGAAATGTCAGACCCTTGGAACAGCGGGTGACATCTTCTTCGTGGACTTTGGTTACTATGTAATCGGTGACAGGCAAACACTCAGTATGAGTGCATCGCCTCATGTACGATTCCAGAACGACGAGACTGTCTGGAGGTTTACTTCCAGGCTAGATGGTAGGCCGTGGCTTGAGTCTGCCCTAACACCTCGCAACGGTTCCAATACTCTAAGCCCATTCGTAGCCCTGGCTACCAGATCATAAGGAGGCATGATATGGCGTTAGCAACAATAGAAGCCCCAGGTGGAGCAGGATTGCAAGTTATATGTCCGCATTGCTCAAGGATGCACGACGCAGAGGATTATCCACCGAAGTGCAGACGGTGCGGAACAGTAATGGATTCCCAGGCGGTAAAGGTGAACGACCTTGCCGAAACCGCCAAAGATAGAACCTAGTGGTGCAGGGCAAACTCAGCCCACAACAAGAAAACAGGAGGTAGAGATATGTCTCGAAGATTGAGCGAACACGCGGCGATAGACTTACTATCCTTGGCCGACATTGGAGGAACCAACGCACAGAATAATGCGGGTTGGTTATCGATGAAAAATTTCGACAGGGCGATGGCCTATGTTGAGATAGAGACTTGGGATTCAAGCGATGACCTTGATGAGTGCAGGTTCCAACAGGCAACCGACTCATCTGGTACGAGTGCAAAGGATCTCACTTCCGATGCGAGCGGCGGGAACTATGACACCGATAATCCTGTTGACGCTGACGGCAATTTCGTGGTCATCGAAATACGGGGAGAGGATATGGACGTAGATAGCGGGTTTGATTATATCCGTTTATATGTGGCAGAGGGCGGCAATACTGGAGTCGACCAGATATCAGGTGTAGTAATTCGGTATGAATACGCCTACCCGAAGAAAGAACTCCAGGGTGCGGCTTCGACAGGAGCGCAGGTTTATGTCGATACCAACACATAGGCCGAGTTATCGGATAACTGGTAACAAGAACAATGTCCCTGGTGGTCTTGAACCTTTGGAATGGGCTGAACTTGTGTTCGAGTTAATGGACGAAGGGTACAGCCAGAATGATGCAAAGGTGATGGTAGCCGCTCGGTATGCTAAAGCAGAAGAGCGGCCTACCCTGGACAAGATGGTAAAACAATCTCGCAACAAGGGTATGAACCCCGAAAAGCGTAAGGAGTAAGAAATGGCAAAGACAGAACTATTTGTACGGAAAACAAGTGGCGGGGTTTATGTAGTAAATCCAGAGTCACAGACAACAGGAAATATATTCTTTGTAGATAGTGGCTCCTCAACTGGTGGAACGAGTGCAGGATATGGGAGCAACCCAGATGCGCCGTTTACCACAATCGACTCGGCCATCGGACAGACGGTGGCAAATAATGGGGATGTCATCTATGTCATGGCGGGGCATAGTGAAACTTTAACAGGTGCGTCCGCTATAACGTGCGATGTTGCCGGAGTAACAATCATAGGGTTAGGGCGAGGAACAGCCAGGCCGACGCTACTGCTTGATGCAGGCGCATCGGTGTCGATAGTAATATCAGCGGCGAATGTCAGGTGGGAGAATGTTATATTCTCCGCAGGTCATGCAGACATAACGGTGGCCATAGACGTATCTGCGGCCAGCGCAGAGTTTGACAGATGCGAATGGAAAGAGAACACAACCGCTGAGAACTTCCTGACCTGCATACGCACAAGCGCATCAGCTAATGCTTGTGATGGGTTGAGTGTTACGAACTCAGTGGTGACAGATGTTGATACGGCTTGTGTCAACTTCATAACAATCAGGGAGGATACAGACCTCCTGGTCATGAACGATAATTTCATAGAACTAGGGGTGAACAACTCCAATGCTGTGATAGGTGTCGCATCGGGCAAGGATGTCACTTCATGCCGTATTCTAAGGAACCAGATTTATAGATTAAACACCGCAGGTGATTTGCTGATTGACTCCGATACAACTGCCAACAGCGGTATTATAGCGGGCAACTTAATTGGTCATGCCGATACTGCATCTGAGGTTCTAATTGATGCTGACGGCGTAAGGCAATTCGATAATATTGGAACTGCAACCAACACCGCTTCGGGGTATGTACTCCCTGCAATAGATAGTTAGGAGAATTAAATAAATGGTAACTGAAACAGAACGAGAACCAACTGGGGAAGAACAGGAACTGGTAGCCGAAGAAGCTACCGAGGAAGAATCGGAAGAGGTGGAAGAGGTTGAGGCAGAGGAAGATTCAAAGGAGGAATAACCGATGGCGGGAAGTGTATCAATTTCTTATGTAAGCCATGCGACGGTAAAGTATGTCGAATGGACGTGGACTAGTGACGGGTCTGGGGATGTGTCTGGAGAAGATACAAAGACTCTGAGCGGCCAGGTGCTGAGATGGGCTACGAATCCGAGTGCTACGGCTCCATCGGCAAACTATGACGTGGTCGTTAATGATGATGACGGCATAGATATTGCCGCGGGTGGTTTGGTCAACAGACATACATCTGACTCAGAGCAAGTATTAACAGGCGGTGACGCAAAAGACGGAGCCGCCTTTATGGGGAAGCTGTCCCTGGTTGTAAGCAATGCAGGTGATAGCAAAATAGGAACCTTGAGAATGTACTACAGATGAGGTGCTAAATGACTACAGGCTCCCGAACCGAAGGGATTAAGGGCATTGGAGCAGAGGGCTTTATCCGCACGGTCAAGAACCTAACCGTCACTGGTGACCTCGTTGTGCATGGTGAGACAAGAAGTACAATCGGGACGGGTTCGGCCTTTTGGGAAGTGGCTGATGCTAATGCCAACTACTGGGCTTATGAACTACCTGCGGGCGGTTCTGTTGCTGTTCCTGTCATGGGAATTGGCATTGGGATTGACGGGGTAGACCTTGGGTTGTTCGACGGCATTACTGAATCAACCCTGGCCATTATAGATGCAGACCGTGATTCATTCATTGCCCTTGATTTCTCTGGGGATGATGCGGGGCGGTTGCGCTCCAATACTACTATCAACATAACTCCCACGGGTGCGCTCTCTGTCGGTACGGACGGGAGCGGAAATAACGTGGTGTTCTATAGTGGAACATCAGGTGATAACCTCACATGGAGTTCGGCTGATGAGGTCTTGCAGATTACAGGTACAAACGGCCAGACATCCCTTGATGTACTGGACGGTGATGTCCGCATTGTGGATACCCTCTACTTTTATGACAGGGGCGGGGAATCTATGTCCTCAGATGGTTCCACCTTAACTGTCGCAGGTAGTGTAGTGTTCAGCGGTAGCATTGAGGTGCAGGGAACCACCACAACCATCAGCAGTTCAACAACGGTTATTGATGACCCGTTGTTTCACCTTGGTAACGACAATAATGCAGACAGCGTGGACTTGGGTATCTTTGCTGAATACACCGACTCAGGTAAAAAGTTCTCAGGGTTATTCAGGGATGCTTCTGATTCAGATAAGTGGAAGCTGTTTGCAACCAGTGGCAACTCTCACGAGGAACCCACCACTACGGTAAACACCACAAGCGGTTTCACGTTAGCAAATCTGGCAGTCAATGAATTAGACGGGACGCTAACAACTGCGGCCCAGACAAACATCACTTCGGTTGGAACGCTGTCGGCTTTGCAAGTTGATTACCTCAATCTTAATGCCAGTACGCTCCAGATCACCGACAGTTCCGACACAGGTGATTTGATGTCTATTGCGGTAGCGACGCACGGTGCTACGACAATCACTACCACAGATGACGATGCCGCCGCCGCCGACTTTACTATTGACGCAGATGGCGAGGTTGTTATTGACCCCGCAGATGCGGCAGGAACTATCTTCAAACTGAACGGTACGGCGCAGGTTAACATTATTGACGGGGGGATCATCCCTGAGGCTACCAATGATATAGACCTCGGTAGTGCATCAAAGGAATTTAAGGACGCATACTTTGACGGAACGGTCACGAGCGATGCGTTCTCTGGGCCTCTCTCTGGAAACGCTACGACTGCAACGGCATTGGAAACTGCTAGAACCATAGCCATGACAGGGGATGTTGCCTGGACATCCGCATCTTTTGATGGGTCAGGCAATGTAACAGGAGCAGGAACTATCCAGAGTACCGCAGTTGAATCGGGAATGCTCAACGATAATGTCATATCAGGACAGACGGAATTAGCGGCGACAGGGCTTGCGGCTGAAGATGAAATCCTTATTAGTGATGGAGGAACGGTTAAGAAGTATGGGGTAGATAACCTGATTATAGATGCCCCTGCCCTACTAGCGGACACAACTATAGCAGACGGCGATTATATAGTTTTCCTTGATGGAGGGGCTACAGGTTCAGCCAAGAAGGAAGCGTTGGCAGACCTCGTTGGTGTTATGGCTGGAACTGTTACAAGCACAGGGCTATCCGATGCGAACAGCGTCCTCACGTTAGACATTCAGAACATGACTGCATCCACAGCCGTTGATGATGCAGACCTTGTTGTTATAGATGATGGGGCAGGGGGAACTCTCCGCAAGATGACGAGAGCGAACCTGATGGGGAGTGCCGCCGTTGTAATTAATCCGACAATCAGTTCAACAGGAGGCATCACGCAGTTCCAAGTCAGGGGAGATATTACTACAACAGGCGGGACATCGAACCAGAGATTTATCGGTGCAGGTAGTGGATTCGGCGGTAGTGTTGTGATTAATTCTGGCAATGCTCACGGCAAAGTGTCGACTGTGGAACTGTATGAACCTGGCATAACGGAAACGTCGGGGACGGTTAGTAGCGCGCAGACATTATACATCGGGGACGCACCTACCGAGGGTGATGCTAATTATGCTCTCTTTGTTGATTCAGGAGCCAGTAGGTTTGATGGAGCGATATCATTAGGTACTGACCACGGCGATGATGGTCAGCAGTTAACATCGGGCGGCGATGATGCCGCTTGTGACTGGACTGCCGCCAGTTCCCTGCGAGAGCATAAGAATATCAGCGGGGTGGCTGACCCAAGCGATGCGTTACAGGCCATGCTAGACAGTACAGCATACCATTTTCGTTACAAAGAAAAGCACGGCACGGGGGATTCCAAGACAGAATATGTGGGTGTCATGGCTGATGATGCACCTTGGGCAATGCATTACAAGGGCAAGATTGTTAATCCAGTTAATACCCTTGGATATACTGTTCTTGCTGTCCAGGCCTTGAATGATAAAATCGAGAAACTAGAAGCGCAGTTGCGTCAATAATATACTGCAAGATCAGAGGAGTAGCATGGCAGATATCACGAGGGTAGAAATACCAGATAGCGCAAAAGAATCCTTGAAGGTCTTACTGGCTCAGAAGCAACACGCCGACCAGTTGATTCAGACGTATATCAGGGCTTTGCAAGATACCCTGGACATACAGGGAACAGGGTGGACATTAGAGTTGGCTGAGATGGCGTTCATTAAACAATCACCGAATGGGAAGGTGGAAGCCGATGTCGTGGGAGCAATTGCAGGCAATACTCAAAGAGAATAAAACAACCAAAGCAATGGAAGAACGTGACCCGCCTGTAGCGTGTCCGTTTGACGGGGCTATTCTGGACATACACCCCAGGGGGCGCAGGAACTGCCCGATGGGAAACTACACTTGGACAGGTGGTGCTAAAATATAAGCACGCCCAAGGGTCAGCGTAGGGCGCAAACAACAACTAATCTTTTCGTAGTCGCTGACCCATAGAAAGCATTGGAGCAAGCGATGGCTAATTGGTACATAAGCAGAGAGAGATTCAAGATTGCCGCCAGTATAACGGGCGGCCAGTTTAACGACGGGATTGAACGGGTTATAGAATCGGCAAGCCGTGATATAGAACGGTGGACTCGCAGACAGTTCATACCCAAGACTCAGACACGCCTCTATAGGTGGCCGCAACGACGGCCAGGGTTAGCGACGGTGCTATGGGTAGACCAGGACTTGCTCTCGGTTACAACCCTCCAGACCAAGGCTCAGAACTCTAGCCCTACAACCATTTCAGCATCCGACTATTTCCTTGAGCCATACAACCCAGAGCCTGACGGGAATAGCAGATACAACCGTATCGAAATTGACGAGTCCAGTACGGCTTCGTTCGAGGCGGGAGATACACCGCAACGATCTATCAGCGTTGCGGGTTCCTGGGGTTGGGGTAATGCTACAAAGTCCACGGGAACGGTTGTCTCTCCCTTCCCC
>Ga0256380_1000017_pt1 | contig 22242 bp, 28 predicted proteins | sample LS1230viralmetaG_FD_189071 | JGI IMG/M metagenome (GOLD analysis project Ga0256380, IMG submission 189071) | Seawater viral communities from deep brine pools at the bottom of the Mediterranean Sea - LS1 2300m | ecosystem: Environmental > Aquatic > Marine > Bathypelagic | place: Mediterranean Sea... | reverse complement strand
AGAGGGGGGTCTTACGTTATAGTAATACGTTATAGTAATACGTTATATATTCATTGAGTGTTGCAGTGTTGCAGTGGAATCCGAGGGTATTAACCTTCCCTCTGTATGGATGGGCATTGCTGTTGTCATGGCAAATTCATTTGCGATTTAATATGTAGCTGTTATGCTTTTGAGATGGATACATTAACCATTGAGTTAGAAAGATTGCCATCTTGTCTCAGTAAAAACGGACGACGACGTTCTCACTGGAGAACTCAACGGGCGGCGACGGAGAAGCTGAAAGATGACGCAACATTTCTTGTGCTAAAGGCTATTTCTGAGGCTCCCAATCCCCTTGAAGAACCTTTTGATAAAGCAGATATCCATGTTCATCAATCTTGGTCAAATACGCCGTTGGATTATGATGGTCTTGCATCTGCCGTTGCACCCGTCATTGATGCGTTTACCATTACAGGGGTTATTTCCGACGATTCTCCAAGGATTATAAATTCGTATACGCTAACGGCTAATAAGGTTCCTAAACAGTCGCAGAATCTGGTACGGGTTACAGTGCGGCGGAGTGAGTCGGACGGGTAAACATAAAGGACGGTGCATATGAAAATTCGTGACAGGATTAAAGAACTGCGGCGGGTTAAAGCGGCTGATTTAATGCCTAATCCGAACAACTGGCGATTACATCCCGCCTCGCAAGAGAACGCCCTCCGCTCAGTCTTGGCAGATGTTGGCTTTGCGGATGCCGCCATAGCACGGGAAACAAAAGACGGCTTAATGTTGATTGACGGACATCTGCGGACAGAGGTCGCAAGTGATACAGAAATACCCGTCTTGATTGTCGACCTTGACGAGGATGAAGCTAATCGCTTGTTGGCAACGCTTGACCCGATTGCGACAATGGCAGAGGCAAATAGTGATATGTTGGAAAGCCTTATTGAAGGCTATAACTTTTCGGAAGACCTGTCGGATTTATTAACTGCCATTATTGACCGTCAGGAAATTCCAGAACCCCCTGCTGATTTTGATACATTTAATGACGATTTAGAAACGCAATACAAATGCCCCAAGTGTAGTTATGAATGGGGATAGGTGGGGACTGAGGGATGCGATTGTTATCCCTTTGCTGGAGCGATACGGGACGCATCCACAGGAGGAGAGGCAAGTATATATAGCGACCTCTGGCGGCGTTGATTCCTCGGCTCTGGCGGTGGCAGTCATGGAGACTGACGCTGAGCCGATTATTACATCGTTCACTCTGGATGATAGGGAATCAACTGACTTCCTTGGAGCGAGGAAATTGGCAGAACACTTTGGGTTAAAGTTTGTTCCCGTATTTGTACCGACTGATGAGGATGTGGTCGTTAAGTTAGTATTGGAGAATATGCAACGTTATAGGCTCCGCAAGAAGGCTGATATTGAGTGTCTATATCCAATTATTTATATGATTAAACACATTGCAGGAATGGGAGCTACTAATTTAATGATGGGTCATGGAGCCGATGGGCATTTTTGTTTATCCAAGAAGGGAATGATTCACTTCCGTCATAGTATTGAAACCCTACAAATGTATAGGCAACAGCATTATCAAACAGGTCCTTTAGGACAAAGGAAACTATATTATAAAATCTGCAACGATTTTAATATTCAATACCACGACCCATTTTGGAACAAAGAGATTTATGAAATCTTTTTTAATTGTTCATGGGAAGAAATAAATAAACCGAGACAGAAGGAGCCTTTGCGAGCGGCATTCCCAGAACTCGATTCCTTAAAAATAAGAAATCATACCAACTTACAACTTGGCGATTCGGGAATTGCCGATGTTGTTGGGAAGTCAATGCAGTTGAGATTTGCACCCAATAGTAAATCTCCTATCTCTGCTTACAATAATGCGGTAAGGAGGGGACTGGTTGAAGCCTGATTATGTAGTGCCAACGATGCTAGAGGTTAATGCGGTCGAGCCTCGATTTAATGCCATCTCAACTTTTAGTGGGGCTGGCGGCTCTTGTCTTGGCATGAGGATGGCGGGCTTTCGGGTACGGTGGGCATCTGAGTTTATTCCAATGGCGGCAGAGGTCTATCGGCTCAATCATCCTAATACCCCATTAGATGAAAGGGATATACGACAAGTTAGCGGCGGGGACATACTACGCTCTATCGGCGTTGAGGCGGGCAGTATCGACTTGCTTGAAGGTTCTCCTCCGTGTGCCTCATTCTCTATGAGCGGGAAACGGGATAAACGTTGGGGACAGGTCGTTAAGTATTCGGACACTCAACAGCGTGTGGATGACCTATTTTATGAGTTTGCCCGTTTGGTTAAGGAGATTCAGCCAAAGGTTTTTATTGCAGAGAATGTCTCAGGTTTAATTAGAGGAAGGGCAAAAGGATATTTCAAGGAAATATTTAAAGCCTTAGAGGACTGTGGATATGTAGTGTCATCTGCATTGCTTAATGCCCAATGGCTCGGAGTCCCACAATCTAGGGAGCGGATTTTCTTTCAGGGTGTACGGAAAGACCTTGGTAAAAAGCCAGTATTCCCAAAGCCGTTTAAGTATTGCTATGCCTTAAAGGACGTTCTGCCTTATGCCCGTAAGGTAATGGTCAGAAAAGATTATTGGCGTAATGCTGAACGAACCCCGCCAACTGTCGTTGCAAGTGGAGCAACGATTACGGAAACGGCTCAGATGGGAGGGGTCGGTATGTTGGAGGTAAATTTTCACGAGTATGCGATTGCAAAAGAATGGAAAAATTTAAAGCAGGGGGAAAAATCTAGCAAGTATTATAACTTGACTCGCCCTCATCTTGATAAGCCCTCTCCGACGGTTACTGCGGCTGGCGGTAATCTAGGGGCGGCGGCTGTTGTGCATCCAATAGAATTTCGGAAGTACACCATAGAGGAGTTGAAGTTAATACAATCATTCCCTGATGATTTTAAACTGACAGGAACTTTTCAACAGCAATGGGAGCGTCTTGGTAGAAGTGTCCCGCCGTTAATGATGCGAGAGATTGCCAGCACGATAGCAAAGGAGGTTCTAGGTGGTTGATATAGACACGGGCTATACGCCCGAAACATGGGCGTTTGACGAGGAGGTGACACGGGTCTTTGACGATATGTTGGGACGTTCGATTCCTAACTATGAGGGAATGAGAGATATAACAAACCGTTTAATCTCTCAAGTTCTTATGGAACACGGAGATTCAGAACCCTGTTCAGAACCCTGTGTCATAGTAGATATAGGTTCATCACGGGGCGAAACTATTGAAAGAATTGTGCGCAGGAATGATTTCAATACGAAAATCTCTCTGGATATATACGGACTTGAAATATCGGAGCCAATGGTTAAAGCCTCAACGGAAAGATTTGCCAGCAGAGATGACGACAGCTTTTCAAGAGTTACGATTCAGAGGCACGATTTGAGGACAGGAATTGGCGGTGAGCTAAATTCGGTTTCCATAGTCACAAGTATTTTAACCTTAATGTTTATTCCGACAGAGCATCGCCTGCGACTGTTAACCCATATCTATAACATCCTTCACGGTGCGGGGACATTCTTTTTGGTGGAAAAGATAACGGGAGCCAATCTGGTGTCAGATGAGAGGTATACGGGTGCCTATTATGAAATGAAGGCAGAACACGGTTATTCAGAGGATGATATTCAGAGAAAACGGTTATCCCTTGAGGGCGTTCTTGTGCCGTTTTCAGCTTCTGCTAATGAGCAGATGCTAAAGGATGCAGGATTTCGGAATGTCGAAACTATCTGGGCATGGGGAAACTTTCGTGGATGGATGGCTACCAAATGAGCAGAGAAATGTCTATTGAGGCTAACCATTGCGGTATTCATCCACCGTTTCTTGTAACGATAGTTGTTGAGTGTGAGAACGATTGGCAATATGAGATGATTGAAGGGGCGTTTGAGGGATATGTAACGTTTACCGATTGTACTGTTTGTGCCGCTGAATCAATCGGCTTAATCGTCGATGATTATGTGGGAATCTTTGTTGAGAAATTTCTACCCTTATTACCAATTGCTGAAAAGTTTTTAAGGTCTATCAAGATGAAAGAAATACCAAAGAGGCTGTCGTATGGCTAAACAAAATGGAGCAGAGATAGCACGTCAGCAAAGACGCTATCGAGTCCTACAGGCAAAGACCGCTGGCGCAACAGTACGGCAGATAGCCGAACAGGAAAACGTTTCCCCCGCACAGATTCAGAAGGACGTTCATAGAGTTTTGGGAGAACTCTCAAAAGAACACGTTGGCATGGCAGATAGCGTTCGTTCAATGCAGATGGAACGGTATAACCAGTTGTTGTTACGCTGGTATCAAGGAGCATTAAACCGAGATGCCGACGCAACTAATATCGTTTTAAAAATCATGGATAAAATCTCGCAAATCCACGGAATAATTCCTGATAAGGCAACGATTCAATTTCAACAAAACTCGTTTAATGTTAATGACCAGCCTGTAACTTTTGTTATTGAGAGTGCCAATGACAACGCAAACGATAATCAAATACCAGCGACCCAACCTGTACTTGAAACAGGAAGCGGCGATATTCAGCCCCAAGAGATACGCAGTAATCGAAGGGGCGACCAAGAGCGGTAAAACGGTTGCTTGTTTAAGTTGGATTATCGAACAGGCAATCAGGGGTCGTATGTCGCAAGCCTTCTGGTGGCTTGCTCCCGTTTACCCTCAAGCCCGCATAGCGTTTCGGCGTATGCGTAGAGGGTTGCCACAGGAGCTATTTACAGCGAATGAATCGGAGTTAGCTATTCGATTGGTTAACGGTGCTACCGTCGTATTTAAAAGCGGAGAGAAGCCCGACAACTTATATGGTGAAGATGTCTATGCTTGCGTAATTGATGAGGCGACCCGACTACGTGAAGAATCTTGGTACGCTATCCGCTCGACTATGACGGCGACTCGTGGACCAATGCGGATAATTGGTAACGTGAAGGGACGCAAGAACTGGGCTTATGTTCTTGCTCGTCGTGCGGAGATTGGAGATAAGGATTGGCACTATGCAAAGTTAACGGCTTATGATGCCGCTGAAGCGGGCGTGATTCAAGCAAGCGAAATCGAGCAAGCCAAGTCGATGCTTCCAGAACGGGTCTTCAAGGAACTGTATCTGGCAGAGCCGTCGGATGACGGCGGTAATCCGTTTGGTCAACAGTCGATTCTAGATTGCATTGCTCCCGTATCAAATAAGCCGCCCGTTGTTTTTGGGGTTGACCTCGCAAAATCTGTTGATTACACGGTCTGTATCGGACTAGACGTTAATGGATATGTTTGTGTTTTTGACCGCTTTCAATCGCCGTGGGAAGAAACGGTTAAACGTCTGGCAAGGCATATTGGATTTACTCCCGCCGTAGTTGATTCGACGGGAGTGGGCGACCCGATTGTTGAGAAGTTACAAAGAGATTTACCGAACGTTGAGGGCTTTCATTTCTCGGCAACGTCTAAGCAAAAACTGATGGAGGGATTAGCGTTGGCGATTCAGACTCAAGCGGTGCATTATCCAGAAGGGGCGATAGTGGCTGAACTCGACGCTTTTGCCTACGAGTACACAAGGACGGGAGTGCGGTACTCTGCTCCCGACGGATTACATGATGACTGCGTTATGGGTTTGGGATTAGCGGTTCACGGACAATCAAATGCCGCAGGGGATGGGGTCTGGTAATGGAGGACAAGGAACTGCGTTGTGCTGATTGCGGTAAACTCCTCGCAGAGAAGGCGGGGCGGGGAACTATTATTGTGTGTTCACGGTGTAAGAAAAGAAACGAAACATAAAGGAGGAGCAATGAAGAAGGTCGTTTTCGCTATTAGCTTAACTGCCGCAACTGTTGTGACGGCATACGCTGTTTATAAATACTATGAAGGATAATTTATGCGTGATATGTGAAGGGGAAATAGTCGCTAACAAGAATGGTTGGACGGGCGGTAATAATGCGATGCCCGTTGCCAGCGGCAAATGTTGCGACGATTGCAATACCATCGTAGTGTTAGCGGCTCGATTAAAACAGATTGGCTATTCAGACGAACAAACAAGTCTGAGACGGAGTTAAGCGTATTCGGGGCGTATTTGGAGCGTATTTGGAGCGTATCTATTGATTGACATGATTTAGTTATTTGTGGTATTTGTAGATAAATGTGGTCATTGCCAAGTACCCGAAAGGCATGGGGGAACATGGCATCTATCTGGTCTTTATTCCGTAAACAGACTGACGGCGACATTGCCCAATCAGTCCAGCTTGTTAATGACCCGACTCAAGTTCAATATCCTGAAGATAACTATACTAACTTTGCTAAATGGGGATATGGCAAGAACGAAATAGTCCATGCCTGTATCCGTGAACTTGCAAACGGTGTTGCATCGCCCCGATATTACGTCGGTGTCAAAGGTGTTGAAGGCGGCGTTGAGGAAATCGAGAACACTCCCCTTGCCAATCTAATTGAACGTCCCAATCATAATGACGATTGGTATTCCTTTATGGAAAAGATGGTCACGTTTCTACAGGTATCGGGAAACGTCTATGTTTTAAAAGAACGTGACCGTACTAATACAGTTATAAAGTTATGGCTATTACGACCCGACAGGGTAAGCGTTATCCCAGAGGACAGGGGATACAGCATTTACGTTTATGAGATTGATGGAAAGGAATATCGGTTACCCGCAGAGGACGTTTCCCATCTTGCGTTACCGAATCCGTCAGGAGACGTTTATGGAATGTCTCCGCTCCATGTTCTCGCCAGAACGATAAATCTGGATTTGAATATGGGCGATTTTGCCAAGATGTATTTTCAAAACTCTGGCGTTCCCTCTGGTCTTTTAAAAATAAAACGGCGTCTGACTTCCCAAGAGGAAGCAGACCGCATCCGTTCCCGCTGGCGTAGCACGTTTGGCGGGACTAATAATATGCACAAGGTCGCCGTATTAGACGATGACGCAGAGTATCAACAGATGGCGTCATCCCCGAAAGATATGGCATTGACCGAGTTACACTACATGACGGAATCCCGCATCTGTGCTGTGTTTGGTGTCCCGCCTATTTTAATCTCCGCAAATGTCGGACTTGCCAGAAGTACTTTTGCTAATTATCGGGAGGCTAGGTTCTCATTTCATAGTGAGACTCTTGAACCTTTGATTAAAAGAATCCTCCGCTTTATAAATCACTGCCTTGCATACGATTTCCCTGAACAGGGTGAGATATACGCAGACATGGCAGAGATGCGGGCATTCCTAGACGATAGCGACACGCAGAGCGCAAGGGCGACGGCGTTATTCCAAGCGGGAATTATTACGCTGAACGAGGCTAGAGAATTAGTGGGGGCTGACGCTATGGATGACGGTGCTATCCGTAGAGTGCCTATGAATATTATTGAAGAATCTGATGCGGCACAACTACCTCCTCCACCAGAACAACCCCAGTTGCCAGAGGGCGATATTGAAGAAACTGATTCAATGGATGTCAGTAAGGAAGATGATGGAGTGGCGACATTTCCCAGAGGTCGGGTTGCTCCAAGAGCGGGTAAGTTAAAACGAATCTTATTGGAAGATAGACAAAAACTTACAGAACGAATGGAACGGGATTTAAAGACATATTTCAGACGTATAAAAAACAGGGTCGACGGAACGTTAGGGAGATATATGGAACGTTCGTCTACTGACGTGACAAAGGGCTTTCCGTTTACATTCGCCAACCTAATACCTGACGATGCAGAAAATGATTTATCAACCATTCTTTTTAAGAACTATACAAGAATTACCCGTGCAACCTACGGACATATAAATAATTCGGGTATTGCGGGAGTGTTGGAATGGGCTGACAATCTTCCTTCTGTCGTAAGTGTTACAAGTCAAGCATCAGCAAGGGCAACGTTAATTCATAGTACGACCAAAAAAGCATTTCAGAAATCCATAGCAGTAGCACTGGAACGGGGCTATTCCATCGAGCAACTAGCGAGAGGGGTTCCCGCTGATAAATTTCCAGGGGTTCGCTCTGTAGCAAATGAAACAATTAACCGAGCGAGGCTTATTGCCAGAACAGAAGTAATGAGGACGCAGAATCTTTCCTCCTTATCGCATTATAAAGCGCAGGGTTTTGAGTATATGCGGGCTGATGATGTAGATGGTGGCGACGATGATAATTATATTCCAGATGGCGACCCCTATGGTCGCACCTGTGCGGAACGTCATGGTCAGGTTTATCTGGCAGAGGATGCGGCGTTAATAATGGACCATCCAAACGGGACGTTGAATTGGGAACCGATGCCAAGAAGTTATAAGCCAGAGGTAGCCGTATGATAATTCATAAAATTGGTGAGGTAGAAATTAAGAATGTGGATGCCGAGCAGGGTGTTGTTGAGGCATTCGTCAATACGATGGGAGTTAAGGATAAGGATGGGGATATTATCGAGCCGACAGCGTTTGATAAATCTATCGCTACCAATCTTCCGATTCCCGTACTGTCAGGACACGACCAGCATCAGATTGTTGGCAAGGTAATAGAAGCCGAACCAGTACAGACTGGTGAAAATGTTTACAGGTTATTCGCAACAATGCAGATGAACATGGATACTCAGGCTGGCAGGGAAGCCTTCTCAAATATCAAGGGCGAGTTTGTGCGGGAATGGTCGGTTGGTTTTAATCTTCCAGAGGGCGGGATAGTACAGGAAAACCGTGGACGGGATTCGACCCGACGTATTAGCGAACTTGATTGGGTAGAAACGAGTGCGGTTGTCAGGGGAGCGTCTCCAGAGACAGCGACCATATCTGCCAAACAGGAAAAGGCAAATCGTGCAATCGGTTCGCACTCTACAGAAACAACAAGCGGACAATGGAGTGGTTCTGTTAGCAGAGCGGGAATAACTAACGGAGCGGAAGGATTGAGAGCCGCTTATGCTTGGGTTAATCCAAAAGGTGACCCCAATGTCAAAGGTTCTTATAAATTTATCCATCACCATGTTGAGAATGGAACTGTGGGAGCCGCCAATATCAGGGCGTGTTCTGGTGCTATCGGGGTATTAAATGGTGGTAGAGGCGGGACAAGTATTCCCAGAGAGGATAGGGAAAAAGTTTACAAGCATCTTGCCAAGCATATAAAAGATGCTGGAAAAGAACCGCCAGAGTTAATAAGCAGTTCACGAGTCTGGTCAAGGGTACGAAATATTGAAATAGCGTATTGGAAAGAACTGGTCGATGATTTAAGTGAAGACGAGGCGACTGCTTTGCAAGTCGCCCTCTTAGAACAGGAGGAGGAAACTCCGACAGATGCGAACGATGAGACTACGGAAGATGCCGCCATTGAAGTTGACGATAACGCCGCTGATGACGTTGACGAAACTTTTGATGCCGACGCCGCAGGAACTGAATTACTCGCAAATGCCGAGAGGCAACTTGCTCTCCTTTCAGCATTAATAGAAAACAGTTTAGCAGTTGAGGAGGAATAGTTTTGGATACAAGAGAGATGAGAAAAGAAGCCAAAGCACTTTTGTTAAGGGCACAAGAAGTCCTTAAAGATGGCGACGTTGAGCAAGTCGATAGACTGCATGACGATGCCAAGGCAAAAATGGAATTGGCGACAAGGATTGAAAAGTCTGAGGAAAAGGTTAAGGCACTTTACGGTGATTTTAATCAACCTATGAATGAGGTTCCTATAGCGTCGAAAGATGTCGAGAAATATAACCCTGATGACACAACCAAAAGAACTAAGGCTGATTATAAGCCTCAGACTTGGGTTAAAGGGTTACCCGCAATGGCTCAGCCTATGTGGGTGCAGGAACAGATGGGGGATAACGTCAAAGACTATGCTAGATTCCAGAGGGATACTTTCCTTAAATGGATGAAAGCACCGTCTGAAGTTGCCTTTCAAATGTCTGCGACTCCTGACGAAAAAAAAGCCATGCAAGAAGATACCGACGCGGAAGGCGGATTTTTTGTCCCTGAAGAATTTGTAAACCAAGTGGTGCATGACCCTGGAGTTCCTGGTGGACGATTGCGCCCATACTGTAACGTTATCCGTGTTGCCAGCAAGGATGGATATATTCCCTCTCTTGCTTCCGCAACATGGGCGGCAATCGCTGAGGAAGCCGCTTATAGCGACCAGACTCCGACAGTTGGGCAAATAGCTTTTAGCCTTGAAAAGTCTGGAGGATTAGTAAAGGTGACAAGGGAATTGTTGGAGGATTCGGCGATTAACTTGCCCGCCATGCTGTCGCAGATATTCCAAGAGGCGGCTGGTAGATTTGAAGACGTAGGAATAATCAGCGGAAACGGCACGACTCAATATGCTGGGATAATGGGTGCCAGTCCTGACGATTACACGATGGCAAATGCCACCTCTGTGGTAGCCGCCGACCTGACGGGAATTTATTTCACCCTTGAGGAACAGTTCCGTTCTAACGCTAGCTGGATTATGAAGTCGGCTATTGCGTCACTCATTACGAGTATCGCATCAACAGCGGCAGGCGTTCACGCCATTTCCAACCTGACAGATGCTCCAGCAGATTTCATACTGGGGCGACCCAACGTGATGAGCGACACGGCTAACGGTCTTGGTGCAACCATCACGGCTACTGAGCGGATTGCCTTATTCGGCGACCTCAAGCAGTATGTAATTTTTGATAGAGCAGGGTTCTCTATAAGACGCAATGATTCTTTGTACCAAGAAAATGACCAGATAGGATTTTTTGCGAGCAGAAGGGGCGACGGTCAATTAACTCTTGCCTCCGCTTTCAAGATGTGTCGAGCCGCCGCAAGCTAGGCGACTGGCTAGATAGATAAGTGAGTTGGGGGAGGTCTTGCGAGCCTCCCCCGATTCTTGGGAGATTGTTATGGTTAAAGTTAAATGTGTTAGAGGATTTACACTCAAAAACATAAAATATGTTAAGGGCGATGAGTACAACATTCCCGCGGTGGACGCGAAGGACTATGCTGAATATTTTGAGAAGATGAAAGCAAAGCCTAAGAATAAAGCAAAGGCAACAGAGGAGAATAAATAATGGCGACCCGCCACTCCTATGCCACGATTGATGAACTGCGGGACTATCTTGCAGGGACGGGCTATTCATCTGGATGGACAAGTGATACTGATATTATCCGACGGATTGTCGAGTCTGCGTCACGGCGTATAGATAATTATGTTGGGATGCAGTCTTTTGGTCCTCGTACCGAAACCCATTACTTTGATATTGGCTCTGGTACGTTGAGAGATACTCCACAAGTTTTAACGCCGTCTAAAAATACCGTTAATATCGGGGTATCAGACTTCTATTTAGCGGCAATCCCTCTAGATTCGTGGTTAGTATCTGTTACTTCTGTTACGTCGTACAAACAGACGGACAGGAGTGCCTCTGAGACATTAACAGAGGGATATAATAATGATTACTGGTTAGAGCCGTACAACACGACTCCCAAGACCAGATTAAAACTGAACGAGGACTCCGATAAGAGCTTTCATGCGGGTCAGCAAACGCTGGCAGTTGCGGCAACATGGGGTTATGCAAATGACACGACCCCAGAGAAAACAACAACGGGAACAATTGCGACAACTACAGAAACCGCTTTCGGCGTTAACGATGCGTCGGATTTAAGCGTTGCCCATACGATTCTTGTAGGTTCGGAGCAGATGTATATTACGGGAATATCCTCTAATACTCTTACGGTTGAAAGAGGAGTTAACGGAACAACTGCCACAACTCATAGTGCGGCAACATCTGTTTACACTTATGAATATAACCCGATAGTTGTTCAAGCGGCTCTCGATTTAGGAAAGGTATTCTTTCGTGATAGAGATATGGGCAACACACTAACGATTGGAAGTGGCTCAGAGGGCGTTACACGGTCGGATGCAGATGCGTCGAGTGTTTTATCTACTCTTGACGAGTTCCGCTCTGTAACGGCTTACAGCGAGGTCTATTTCTAATGCCTCCCCCATCAGTAAGAGTACATTCAGATGGTCCGTTGTTTATTGACCCTGTTGGAAGTTTGCAATCAGCGGCAGATAGGGCGTTAATTGATATCGCCGTAATGGGAGCAAATAGAGTAAAGAAGCAACTATATCCAGGGCATGGTCGGATTACGGCAAACCTCCGCAATCATGTCGGCGGTGGTCTTGTTAAATCTCTCCACGCCCAGATTGATGCGGGTGAATTGCGTTATGGCAGAAATCTTGTTTATGCTGGTTGGGTGGAAGGCATTTCATCCCTTAATAAGCGGAGTGTTTTCAAGGGCTATGGAATGTTTAAGAATGTTTCGGATTGGCTAAAGCGGGGCAGTCCAGAAATTGATAAATTATTTGAAGAGGCTTTGCATGAGGAATTTGAATGAGTAGGTCAGGGGCGTTGGATAGAATTGATGTACTTTTATCGGGCGTTAGTGACCCGACATTTACCGCTGTTTTAAGGGGCGAGCCTTTATCAATCAGCGGAACTCCCATGTGTGCGTTCTGGATTACAAACCGCTCTACGATATTTGAAACATTATCGACGGTATCGACAACAACAGCTTTTATCATTCGGTCTTATTTCAGGATGCAAGTTTCCAGAGATGTTCGGGAATCTGTGGAACTTGATTTATGGGACGCTTGTGTAAATATCGAAACGGCACTCAGGGGAGATGCCCAACTTGACGGAAATGCCAGCGATTCAAATGTTGGAACAATGGCAACGGGTTATACAGATATTGGCGGTACAGCATATAGAACTCTTGACGTTCCTTTTAATGTCGAGATTCTTGGCGAGATACCGATTGCTCCGTAGGAGGAAGCGATGGCAATTCAATCAGGTTTAAATGTTAGATTCTATGTTGAGGGCAATGATTTAAGTGGCGACGCAAATGCTCTGGATGGAATCGGCTACTCTCAAGAAACTTTCGACACAACGGTTCTAAATCAATCTGCTACATCGAGATTGGCGGGGCGTGTTGATGGGGCTGTTTCTGCCACGGCTTTTTTTGACCCCGCATCGACACATATCCATGCAGTTGCTACAGCCAACAGTGGAAAACTTCCAACTGTAGACCAAGACATTATGATTCCATTGGGAGCATCTATTGGAGATGAGGCGGTCTGCTTTATTGCTAAAGAATCGGATTACACCGTATCGGGTGCAAGTGGTTCTCCCATCTCTGTTAGCCTCTCTTATGTAATTAACGATGTTGCTCCCGAATTTGGAAAAATGCTAACCGCTCATGACGACACTCATTCAAGTGCGTCGAGCAATGCGTCCGTAGATAATTCAGCATCAAGTGCAAGCGGTGGAAGTGCATATCTCCAGATGTTCTCCCTTGCTAGTGGAACGGCTACGGTGAAGATTGAGGACTCTGCAAATAATTCAAGTTGGGCAGACTTAACAGGTGGGGGATTTACAGCGGCAACTGGAGTAACCGCAGAACGTATTACGTTTACAGGAACAGTAAGAAGATATGTTCGTGTAACAACAACGGGAACATTTAGTAATGCCAAGTTTGCTTGTGCAATAGTTAGAGCATAAATTCTAAGGAGGAATTTTTATGGCTATACAAACAGGAATAGGGGATTATCTTGCCCTTGATGATAGTGGGGGAAATGCAAGGGATATTACTGATGACGTAACAAATTACGATGTTGCAATAGCCCAAAACACCCTTGATATCACCACAATTGGAAAGTCGGCAATAGCAAAGCTGATTGCCCTTAATGATTTAACGGTGACCATATCAGGAGCATTTGATGCGGCGGCAAATAAGCAACACGCAGTTATGGGAACACGCAGTGGAACCAGAACTTTTGACCTGAGAATTGGGGGGAATACATCGAGCAATCCCCGCTTACAGGCTGAGATGTTAATAACTGATTATTCGTTTTCAAGAGGCACGGACGGGAGTCTGACATACTCTTGCGGCTTGGCTCTTCAGAGCGGTACAACGCCAACGTTTGACACGGTTCCATAATGGTAACAACAAAGAGAAAATCGTTTGTCATAGACAGGCGGGAAGCGTTATTAGTTTTTCCTGAGTCCAGTGATTATCACGGTGCTGAGATTCGCACAAAGCTGGACGTTGACGTTAGGACATTTCTGGAGTTGCAGACGATAACAGATAATGCCTCTCCAGAGGATTTGCGGGTAGCGTTTACGCTTTTCGGCGATGTCATTATTAAGGAATGGAACTTAGAAGATGACGATGGTCATGCCGTACCAGCATCAGGGGATGGACTTCTAACATTACCGCCAGCGTTTTGTATTGCCCTGATTGGGGCATGGGCTGAACAGGCTGGAACAGCGGGAAAAGCCTAGAGACGAACATACTCCGATGGAAAGCTGTCGGAGGAGGTTCAGACCGTGAAGGTAACTTAATTGAGAAGCCGACAGAGTTGGCTCTGGCAGAGTTAATTGATGCAGTCTGTGAGAGATATGGGAAACTACCATCTGAGGTATATGCCGAGGATGTTAGTTTGTTGAGGATGTTGGATGTTGTAAATAAAGGGAAAGTTGATGGCTAATACCGTTACAATTGAGGTTGATGCTAATACGTCCAAAGCCGAAAAGGATTTAGGCGGTCTCAGCGGCAAAATGAAGAAACTTGCCGCTCCTGTAGCGGTAGCGTCAGCGGCAACAACTGCCTTTGCTATGGCGGCAGTTAAACTCGGAGATGAGTTCAAGGAAGCAGAGAACACAATTGCGGCTGGTACTGGTGCAACGGGTGAAGCCCTTGAAGCCCTAACATCCGACTTTGAAAGTGTCTTTGCGAACGTCCCACAAGATGCTCAAGCAGTAGCGTCTGCGATAGCCGACCTTAATACAGAACTCGCCCTTGAGGGTGAAGAATTACAGAACGCATCAAAAGCCTTTTTAGATATCTCCCGTGTTATGGGTGAAGATGCCCAGCCGATGATTAAAGCCGTATCTGATTCTATGGTTGCCTTTGGCGTTCCAGCCTCAGAGGTAGAGTCTCAACTCGATAAGCTCACAACAGCATCCCAAGCTGTTGGCGTTCCGATGACCTCTCTAGCCGAAAGCGTTGTCAAATTTGGTCCTCAATTAAAAGAAATGGGATTATCCCTTGATGAGTCCACTGCATTATTTGCGAACATGGAAGCGGCAGGACTAGATACTGGCAAGATGATGCCCGGATTAAACACGGCGATAAAAAAGATGACAAAGGAAGGCGTTACAGACCTTTCTGCAGGACTAGGCGATTTAATCGACAGCATTAAAAACGCTGGTTCTGAAACCGAGGCGATGGGACTTGCCACGGATGCTTTCGGGGCGGGAGCGGGTATTAGATTCAAAGACGCAATCCAATCTGGAGCGTTTGAGTTTGGAGATTTACTTAGTGCGATGGAAGATTCCGAAGGAAAGGTTGACGCACTTGGAGAATCAACTTTAACAACCGCCGATAAGATGGACATTATGAAGAATAAGGTCAAGGGGGCATTGGCTCCAATCGGAGGAATGGCGTCCTCGATTGGACCGTTGATAATTGCAATACCCGCAATGACAACAGCAGTATCTGGAATGACTGCAGCAATGGGAGCGTTGAATCTATCAATGGGACCAGTTCTTTTAGTTGTTCTTGGAATAGCGGCGGCGATAGCGGCGATAATCATTGTTTGGAAGAACTGGGACACGATTGTTGAAGGTACAATGGCAATCTGGGAAACCTTAAAGAAGACGTTTGATTCTAAATGGGGTTGGTTGCTTCCAGGAGGAGCCTTAATTAAGGCAATTTTAATGATTAAAGATAACTGGGATGCTATCTGGAATGGCATGAGTGGAGTTGTTGAGGGTGCTGTTAGCGGAGTAAGAGGACCAATTAACGCTCTAATCGCTTTAATCAATGGAATTATTGAAGGGCTAAATAATATCAGCGTTGATATACCGTCGTGGGTTCCCAAGTTTGGCGGTAAATCGTTCGGCTTTGACATTGCACCGATAAAAGAATTGGCAGAGGGTGGGATTGTTAAATCCCCAACCCTTGCAATGGTAGGAGAATCGGGACCAGAGGCTGTTGTGCCTCTTGGTAGAAACGGCGGGATGCAACCCGTTATAAATATTTATATTCAAGGTGATACATACGGATTTGCTGATTTTGAGGACAAGGTTGCCGAGGCAGTTAGAGATGGGACACGGAGAGGCGGCTTTGAAGGAGTATTAGGAATTGCATAATGGCTAATGAATTTAAACATGACTCGGTTGGGCCATCATTAACAGAGGCAGAATGGATTGGCATAGGTACGCATGTATTGGACAGTCAGGCAACTGGAGATATTATTTATGCAAGTTCTGCGAGTCAGTTACGGCGTCTTGCTGTCGGGTCAAACACCAATGTCCTGACTCTTGCTGGTGGTGTTCCAACATGGGCAGTAGTAGTTGCTCCCGCTGGGACGTTAACTGGTTCCACATTAGCATCTGGGGTTACAGCATCAAGTCTAACAAGTGTTGGTACGCTAACTGACCTGACCGTTAGCGGAACAAGTACCACGATTGGAACTGTAACTAGCGGAATATGGAACGCTGGAGCGGTCACAAGTTCTGGTGCTGTTACTGGAACCTCACTAGATGTAAACGGTAATGCTGATATCTCTGGAGATTTAACTTTGTCTGCGGGTGCGGACGGTGCATTAAGTTTTAGTGTAGCCAGTTCAATAAAGATACTGGATAATTCCGCAACGTCATTAGTTATAGAGGAAGCCAATAATGCTTACCTGACATTTGTCACTACTGATAACGCAGAAAAGATTACAACTAATGTACCCATCGAGGTACTGTTTGATTCATCGCCCGCAGATTTAACATCATCGGGTATAACCGCAACCTTTACAGCGGGAGAAGCGTTAGAGCGTGGAGAGGTAGTCTATTTTAAAGCCTCTGATTCAAAAATGTGGAAAGCAGTTGCCACTGCATCAGCAACTTCCAGATGCGTTGCAATGGCGGCAAATGATATAGCCGCTGATGCCGCTGGCTTATTCTTATTACAGGGATTTTTACAAGATACAGGAACCTTCCCGTCCTATACGGTTAGCGGTTTGCTGTATACGCCAGAGGCAGAAACAACTTCCCAGAATGTACCTGAACAAACCGCACCTGATACTGACGGGGATTTTATCCAGATTATCGGATGGGCTGTTACCGCAGACATTGTTTACTTCAAGCCTGACAGCACCGTCATTGAGCATGCCTAGTTATGGCAAATGAAGTAGAAGCAGTCAATATTATTGCTATAGCTGATATTGAGAAGATTAACGGCTTTACGGATGATAATATTGAAAAGATAAACGCCCTTGAATTTTCGGGAACACATACGAATTGGCTTGGCAGTAAGGGTTTTACATTCGGGGGCTATTCTGGCGGGGCAACACAAGCTCAAATCGACACATGGAATATCACGTCATATGGGTCAGTCGCTGATTTCGGTGACCTTGGGCAGGGGCGGCAGACTATATCGGGATTTTCCGATAAAACAACAGTCGGAACATTTGGCGGGTATTCCGATTCAGAATCCTATTCCGATAATATTGATTATATTACTGCCGCCTCCTATGCCCAAGCCACGGAATCAGGTGTAGTTGGCGTTAGGGGGGTAATGGTTGTTACAAATGGAACAAGGGCAGTCAGGGCGGGCAGTGGTAGTGCGGCGACGGCGATGCTCACAGATTCAGAATATGTGACAATCGCAAGCAAGAACGCTGGTGCAGATACGGGATTTGATATTATTTCTCCAGGTGCAAGGGCGGGAGGATGTATAAGTAATCAAACTTACGGAGTACTGCAGGAAGGATATGATTACGCATCCTCGGCATACCTTTCTGAGCTACAAAGATTCAGTATTACAGCATCAAGTGGAACGTCTAGTTCGTTTGGCAATTCTGCCGCTGACGCATATGGGGTTGGTGGATGTGAGGATGGGACGAGAGGTTTGCTGATGGGTGGAAATACTAGCGGCGGTAATATTACTATGATTCAAACTGTCGATATTGGGGGGTCTGGCGGGGCGGCAGATAGTACTGAAGATTTGTATGCCGCTGGGAGCTTTGGGGCTGGAGTCTCTGATGGAACCTATGGTCAATGGGTCAGTTCTTCTGGTAACGCTAACGGGATACAACAGGTAACGATTCAGTCTCTCGGAACGGCTTCAGACCCAGGTGATGTGACTACAAACCTATCGGGAAGGTATTTTTGTGGAGGTGCGAGTGGAACATAATGAGCTTGTAAATATTGAACAGTCCCTGAATGGCATGGTGAGCCACCTACCTACCATGACTCCTGAGAAGATAGCCGTCATTTACGGTAAGAAAATGGATGAAGTGGACAGGGTTAATAAAACCCTTGGAAGGTCTCAAACACAACATACCAACCAACTGCTTACACTGAACATGCTTGGGCTTAGCCCATATCGGGTTATGCGCCAGTGCCTAGCCCAGATTGAAAAGAAACGCAGGGCGATTGAAGATATATATTTTAAGAACGCTAAGTTGGAGCTACGAATTGAGGCGTGGGAAGCAAAGGGCGATAAGCTGTCACGCATCCGTATACAGGAAGCACGGTTCAAGGCAGAACGATTCAAAATGTATATCGACGGTGCATTGAAGGAGATTGGGATTTTTCAGGATGCGATGGAAGACGTAAGAGTCGCAAACAATATCCCTAAAAACTGGGACGAAAAAGATGTGGAGGAGGCAGAATCGACACACCATCTTCATCAGGCACTCCGTCAGGCTCATAGAGATGTAATGGTTTCGGGTCGTGTCTCACAGGGAAATGCGGAGTGGCTAGAGCAAGCAGGGTGCCACTTGTCTACTGTCACTGTGATGATTCAACGGTATATCGCAACGTGTAATCGGATGATAGAAGAGGGGAATCATCCAAACATCGAACACTTCTATGAATGGCTCGATAAGATGGTTGACACGTTCAAGAACGAATACCAAATGGTGATGCGACGTACAGGGCTGAGTACTATTATCCGTGATGAATATCTATATCTAGAGGAAGGGAACGATGGCAGTAATTAGATACCCACTGGTTGATAGAACAACTCCGTCATACATTACTGATGGTGGTTATTTTCTAAATGATTCTGACGGCACCCTAATTGGAATTGGTTCTGGTGGTGGAACTGAATTGAGTAAGTCTGAGCTGATAACATATGTGCTGGCACTGCATGGTTCAGTCCCGTTCGTAAAAAATCTTGGGCACGTAGAGACAAGGGGAGATATGACTGATGCAGAAGTTACCACTATGGTAACGACATGGTGTGATGATAGAGGAGTGAGTTAATGGAAAATCAAATAACAGAGGCAGATTTAGAAATGCTTTGTAAGGAAAACCCTCTTGCTAATGAGCAATTAAGGAGAATCGTTGCAGAGCGTCAACGGACTGAGTTGTTGGCGGAGATTGAAAAGTTAAAAGAGGACGACGGAGATGGCGACAGCGACTTATAACTTATTAGTCGATTGGAATAACGACGGCGATTATGACGACACTTATGATGATATAACGTCCGACGTCCTTTCGATGTCTTGGAAACGGGGCAGGGACTATGCGTCCCAGCTTACTGGTAATTCCTCTGCGGGCAAATTAGAAGCGGTTTTAATTAACACCGATGGGAAATATTCCCCCTCCAATGCGTCGAGTGTTTTGACGGGAAGTATCCTCCCAGCCCGAAAGATAAAACTAGAGGCGGGAACTGGCGCATTTCCATACACATTTCCCTTTATATTTAATCAAACAATGTTCACTGGATTTCTTGACAGAATTGTTCCGTCACCATCAACTAAAGAATTAAAAACCTGTACATTGACGGCTTTTGGGGCGTTGGGATATCTGAACGATTTTAGTCCGAGCTTAACGACTCAAACTGATATACGGAGCGACCAAGCAATCGGAGCCATTTTAGATGATGTAGGCTGGGCAACGGCTGACAGGGACTTTGCAACAGGGCAAAGTACCCTCAAGCGGTTTTGGGTTGACGGAAAGAAAACAATTCAATCTATGCGGATTGTCGAAGAGGTTGAGGATGGATTTATCAAGGAAATGCGGGATGGGAAGATAGGATTTGAATCACGGCTAACCCGTTTACAGTCTCCGTATATTACCTCTCAAGCAACGTTCAGCGACGCATCTGGAGCGGCACTGGGTTATATAACTATTACGCAAAAAGACCCGCTGGATACGATTACAAACCACTTGGAGGCAACGACAAGAGGTTATGCGGAGGCTTCTGTCGCAGTCTTATGGACCCATCCAGAAACAGGGGCAGATTCTCCGACGTTAACTCCGTCACAATCAAAAACATTCGAGGCAATGTACCCAAATTCATCTGCGGCTAATAATGCGGCTGAAGTCGGGACCTGGACAACCCCTGCGTCGGGTACGGATTATATAGCGAATACAGCATCCGATGGCTCTGGCACTAACCGCACTTCTAGCATAACCGTTACCCAGACCAAGACCGCTGAAAGAATGATTATGACATTTACCAATGGTCATGCTACTGACACGGTTTACCTAACGACAATACAGGCAAGGGGTACTGCAATTACCACCAGTAATGACGTATTGGTCAGGGCGATTGATACAGATAGTCAAAGTATTTACGGGGAGCGGAAATATAAAGCCAAAACCCAATTCTTGCCATCGTCAACAGAGGCACAAGATTGGTGCGATTACCAGTTATCTGTTTATTCATCTCCCATTGAGGTTCTTTCAATGACATGTATCGCTAATATATCGGATGCAATGTTAGCGGAAGTTCTGGCACGGGATATATCTGACCGAGTTACCGTTGTGGCTACTAACGATGCGAACTTAGGTATTAACGCAGATTTTTTTATTGAAAGTGAATCGCACAGTGTAGACCCGCATGGAACTCATACTGTTACATGGGCATTATCCCCTGCGTCGGGTGGCTATTCTAGATTTTGGGTACTTGGAACAGGTGTTCTGGGCACTAGCACAGTTCCAGCATATTAGGAGATTACAATGGCGTGGACCGCACCGATAACATGGAATCCGTCGATGGTAACGGCGGCGATATTAAACGCTCAGATTAAAGATAATCTGACTTTTCTATCAACGCATACTCATACGGGAACCGCTGGGAATGGGGCATCTACATTGGTGGTTACAAGTATAACTAATCAAGGTCCTCTTACCTTTGCTGATGCTGAAGCCAATCCATCTTCAGCGGGACAGATTCAACGTAATGGAAATGAACTAAGGGTTTATACAAATAAAGTTGTTGAGTTAACGGCAGATGCGGCGGCGGGAACTCCGTCGCCTCGTAGTCTGGGAACAGGGGCAACGCAAGCGGCAGCGGGGAATCATACACACTCATGACTATGAACGGCGACGCACAGGCAAATATTCTTGCACATCTTAGAACCAGTGTTTTTAATATAGAGGACGCACAGATTGACTATAACCTCGGAGAGTTCTTAGAACTTGGAGCAACTGAAAAGGGGGATTTAGAAATCAGGGTTAATATTGATGGAGTAGTGTATTCAGATTTAGTCACCAAGTGGAGTAATCACAAAGATGGTTGTTCCGACTGTACGGGATGGAGTTTGTAATGGCATGGACAGCACCCAGAACATGGGTAACCGATGAAATAATTACGGCGGCTTTATTAAATGCCCAAGTTAGAGATAACCTCTTGGTATTATCCACTCATGCGCATAGTGGGGCGGCTGGTATGGGAGCCAGCACGTTGTCAGGGATTACCTTTACAGCAGTTAACTCGATGGTATTTGCGGACCAATCGGGAAGTCCATCAGTTAATGGAAGGATTCAAAGAAATGGAACAGAGTTAGAATATTATGATGGCACGACAGCGCAGAATTTAACTCAGGCTGACGGGACTGCTGGAACGGCAATGTTAAGGAGTCTCGGCACGTCAGGGACAACTGCCGCCGCTGGCAACCATCAACATGAAGTTCAATTTACAACTGACGGAACCGAATACACAAATACTGGACAGACAGCGGCATGGGAAGGCGGGGAAACAAGCACAAAAAGTATAGGGTCTCAAGCGGTAACACCAGCCGCCGCCGCCTCAGTTGTAGCTTTTATTAGTGCTGGTCATTTTATGAAATACTTCACATCGGTGGCATCGGCTGGACGGGAAGGGGTTACAGCCACAAGCCAGACCGTAGTGATAACCGCTGGTGGCAGTACAATAAAAACCGTTACAGGAATCTCTACCGCTTACGGTAGCAATCAGGTGGCGGTTTATGATTTTCCATCTGGAGCCGCTGTTACGTTTGCGGT
>Ga0256380_1000015_pt1 | contig 23372 bp, 16 predicted proteins | sample LS1230viralmetaG_FD_189071 | JGI IMG/M metagenome (GOLD analysis project Ga0256380, IMG submission 189071) | Seawater viral communities from deep brine pools at the bottom of the Mediterranean Sea - LS1 2300m | ecosystem: Environmental > Aquatic > Marine > Bathypelagic | place: Mediterranean Sea... | reverse complement strand
TGTTGAGCGCCTTCTCGATGTGATTGAACCCGAACACGCCCTCCTCGACCTTGAAGAAGACATCGCTGAATCGATACCCGTCCTCCATCATGGCCCCGGGCTTGTCGAGACCCTTGAGCGCCTTGGACACATCGCTGGAGATCCACCCCTCCCTGAACGCCCTGTCGATAAGCCCCGAGCTCTGTAGTCCTGTGATCTCAGCATCCACCATCGAGGTCTCAATCTTCCCGGTGCGGCTGATGGCGTCGAAGATGCGGCGCTTCCCGGGTGGCATGCTGGATGGGTCCCTCTGCCACCGCTTGAAATCAATGCCCGCCTTGATTGCCTTGGGGAATTGCAGGGGATCACCACGTCTGAGTGCCTGGAGGAAGACGTTGGCCAGCACGTTGTTCTTCAGCGTCGTAAGCTGCCGCGCGGTCATGTTGCTCTTGAGGAAGGTGGTGGCATGAAGGAAGTGGTCCGCCTTGGCCACGGCCTCTTGTGCCTGAGCGAAGCCCTCTATCGACCTGCCCATCGAGCGGTCCACATAGACCGAGGACGCCGCCTTGCCTCCCTGGAGCGGGATGGGTTCAATGTCCACCTGCCTGCGGGCATCGGACAGGGTGGTGCCCATCGCGTCTCGCTGTGCCTGGGCTGCGTCCACAAGGTCGTCGTCCACCCGAAGGAACCGTCGCGCTGCGCTGAATCCCTTCTTGGGGTCCTTGCTGGAGAAGTCCTCGTACCTCCGCATCCGCTGCTCGATGTGGTCGAGCTTCCTCATTATCGCGGTCTCGTCTAGGCCGTCGATGCCCTCGCGCTTGAGGACCTTCATCACCCTATCGATACCCACATCTCCGTAGATGGGCTTGCCCTGGATGAGCTTGAGTAGGTTTCGTCGGATCTCCCCCGGCTCGTTTCGGATGACGGCGGGCATGTGTCCCGTCTCGAGGTAGGTGTGTATTGTACGAAGGGTCTCGCTGTAGGCAGACGGCTTCTCGATTCCACCCTCGTTGTGCTTGGTCCACCTGCGGTCGAGCCCCTCATCTAGGGCCTCTTTGAAGGTGGCCTGCGCGTGCTTCTGGGCTCGCCTGTGTGAGGCCCGTCGTGCGGTCTGGGCTATGGACTCGGCCATGACCCGCCTGCCTTTGTCCCCGTTGAGCACGGAGGCAGCGATGTCCTCGAGGAGGTTGATTGTGCCGACAACGTCACCCTTCGAGTTCTTCACGTGGAAGTTGATGTTGAGCGGCACGAGGTCGCCAGGCTTACCCGACTCAGGAACTGTCGGCGCCTGCTTCTCTTCGATGTACCGCTCAATCTTGTCTTGTAGGTTCCGTCGCTGCCGCTTGCTTAGGGCTCGCCCCTCTGGCCCCAGCCGGCTGATGTATGCTTCCATGACCCTTTTCGCGGCCTCTTCTCGGAAGGTCTTGGAGCGTAGGATCTCAGGAATCCCATCGTCGATAGAGCGTGCGATGTTGGCTTCGAGATCACCCATGAACTGGAGCGCCTCGTCGCCACCGGCAGTCACCCTGTCCGCAAGCTCTCGCAAGACCTCTCTGGCACGTTCGCTGAGTTCCAGACTGGGAGTGACCCTGTACTGAGGGGGGATGCCAGACAGCTCGTTGCCCCTTACCTTCCCCTCCCTCTTCTCACGGGTGAACTCGGCATGCACGTCGTCCGGGTTCTCCCCGGCGTTGATGCGCTTGCGAGCGGTGGCCATGGCCCCCTGCTCTTTTCCAGTCCCCATGGTCGCGCCCGGTGACACGTCAATGGTCTTGCCGTCGAGCCCCACCTCGATGGTGACATCCTCTGTCCACACCCTGGTCTCGATGGCAGTGGGGTCGTCGCCCTTGCGACCCCACGGGTTTCTCCTTGCGGCAACTATCGCAGCGGCGTCCCTTGCGGCCCCGGCCCTCTCTGCCGCCTCTACCACCTCGGGAGCCATCGGGCGGTACTTGCCCTTGCCCTCCGCGACGTCCTTGAGGTCCGAGCGGAGCTTCTTCATCACGCGGCCAAAGGCCCTGCCACCCTTCTTGCCCTTGCGCTTTGCCGCCCTGAGTTTGGGCATGGCGTCCTCGAGGGCCTCCGTCCATGCCGCTGCCTGCGTTGGCGTGAGCTCGTAGGTCTTGGCGTCCTTGGCAACGCGCCATTCGGTTCCATCAAGGCCGCTCGGCATCTCCACGGGGGTGCGCTCCGCGTCCACCCGCCGGCTCATGCCCCTCTGGCGCATGCGCTCGTTGAAGATGCGGGTCTGCTCGGCATCGAACGCCTCCATCTCTTCCGGCAGGATGTCAACGTCGCGAGTGTGCGGCGTCCCGTCTGCAAGGTCTCCCATCCGCACGTCCTGCACGGTGACCTCTGGCTTGACCCTGGGGCCGAGCCCCACCCCGCCCTCTTCGAGGAGGGGGATGAGTTGGGCCTCCACCACATTGTCCACGATGCGGCGCTGGGTGTCGGACTCCATGATGAGGTCACGCGCCAGAGCCTCTGCGTTGGGATTGAGGTTCCGCTGTGAGTGCTCACCGAAGTTGCGAAGGACGAAGTTGTGGGCGTCCCCAACCCTGCTCGACTGCATCTTCTCAATGAGCGGCTCGGCCAGGACAGCGAGCCTGTCTATTGAGTCGGTTACGCTCTTGGGCAAGCTGCGCCCCATTGCGGCAGCGCCAGCCTTGAGGGCCTTTCCAAAGGCAAGTGCGTCAAGGATGACGGTGGGGCCCTCGGTCTGGAACGTCTTCACGGGGTCGGTGGCCACCTTGGCGAATCCTGCGACGATGCCGGAAGACATCTGCCCCCCGAACGCCTTGGACGCCATCTCCGAGGCAAAGAAGTTCTCAGTGAACCCGCGAGCCTCAAGCTCTTCCTTGCTCATCGGGTACGCGCCAGAGCCGTAGACCACGAACTGGGCGAGGCCGTTGACAAGGTCCGTTATGTTCTCTCGCCAGAGCTTCGCCGTGTACATGGAGACGAAGTCCGGGTCGTCCTCGAGGAGCTTGTTCATGTACTCGCGTTGCTCTTCTAGCGACTCCTCCACGGCGGACGTTCGGCTGTTGATGCGGGCCTTGTGCTCTGCGACTTTGCCCTCATCGAGGACGAAGTCTTTCGCCCTATAGGTGATGCGCCTTCCGCCACCCCCCAGCGATAGGAGCGGCGTTCCCACCGTAAACGTGTCTTGCCCGGTCTCCAGGGCCTCCTTCGCCAGCCGATGAAGCTCCATCACGTGAAGCCTCTCTGTGGCATCCTTTGCGTCCACGAGGTCCTCACCGATGGCCTCGCCCGCCCCGACCAGGCCCCAGACAACTCGACCGGTGGCCGTGCCCGCCTGCCCGAACGCGTCACTCCGAAGGTCTGGTCTGGGGGTCTCCCCCTTGGCCACCGAGATAACGGCGTCTCGAGGCGTCATCCCCTTTGGGGGGAACGCCTCGCCGCGATCATATGAAAGGGCAAGGTCTAGCCCGGGGTCGTAGGTCGTGAACTCCTTGCCGCCTCGCTCGCGAACGGTGGTCGGCCCCGGGGCAAGATCTCCAGTGGCAGTGGTACGCCCAAACACGGGGTCGGTTACCAGCCCGGTCTCTTTGGCGAGCTCAATGTCATGCTGCCGCAGGGCATAGTCGCGCATCTCCCTAAAGGAGCGGGCGGCCCCAACAATGGGACTGGCCGGCGGCACGTATGGCGGGTCAGTAACAAGATCTCTCGCCTTCTTCGCCCTCTTGACTCCCGCGCGCCTCTTACGCGCGGCCTCGTCTGCTCGATCTGCGGCCGCCTGGTCCATGGCCGCAGGGTCGGACCCCATGACCCGCATGGACTCTTCCTCGGAGATGTTGATCATAGTGACGGGCTCAACGCCTCCCGGCGTGGTCCTTCCAATTGGCGGAAGCCCCGGGGCACCAAGGGATCGGAGGACGTACTCGTCCTCGCCCACGGGAATGTCGAGGTCGGGGTAGTCCTCTGGGCCGAGTTCGCCTGACATTAGCCGGCGCAGGTCTTCCTCCTCCTCCTCGGTGGGGGGCTTGGGAGTGTGCTTCCTCTCAATCGCACGCCCCTGGTCCCTCTCCCTCACCAGCGCCATGGATGCCTGGGCACGGTCATCTCCGAATGTCTCGAATGTAGCCATGATGGCCTCATCGGGCACCTCGGCCTCGCCGTCCGCGTCCGGGTCCCCAGCATCCACGCCGCTCATATAAAAGATGCGCTCCTGCGCCTCTTCCCTAGAAAAGCCCATTCGGAACATCATGACCGCGATCTCGGATACGGTTGCCATGCGCTACTACTGCGACCCGTAAGCTTTATCAAGAGCAGAGCCGCCGCCCTGAGCGCCCTGAGCGCCCTGAGCGCCCTGAGCGCCCTGAGCGCCCTGAGCGCCCTGCGGGTTAGCCAGGGGGCCGCCTTCGCCTATGTCGCCAAGCCCAAGCTTCTCGCGCACGGTCTTGAGGTAGCCCTTGAGCTTCTTGATTCGCGCCTCAATCTTGCCCTTGTCCGCCTGCTTCCTGCGGGTAGCCCGCGTGTCCTCCCAAGCCTTGAGTTCCTTCTTGGCCTTCACAAGCTCCTTCTCGTAGTAGTTGAGCTTCCTCTCCCACGTCATCTCATGGGAGGTCTGGACCTTGACCTTCCTCTTGTGCTTTTCGATGGCATCAATCTCTTGCCGCACGCTGACGCTGGTCTTCTTCCCGCGATGCCGCGAAAGAACAAGCGAGTTGACCTTGGCCCGGGCCTCCCCAGCGCCGAGACCCCTGAAGGCGTTTGTCCCCGGAAGCGTGGCCTTGTCTCCTGTGTCAATGTACCGGGCGTACTGAGCGAGGATGAGCTGCTCTTCTTCTGGCAGGCTTTTAGCGACGGACCCGCTTCGCTTGCCAACGGCCCCCATATACCGCCTCTCGGCCTTGGTGGCCTTGGCGTTTGCAAGCCGCGTTCTGGCCCTGTGAAGCTCTGTCTTGGCCTCTATCTCGGAGACGCGAGGCTCCGTCATGGCCTTAGACGCTGCCGCGTCTGCCAGCCGCTTCTGGGTAAGCGCGGCCTTCTCGGCCTCCCTCTCTTTGAGAAGGGTCAGGCGCTCCTCGGTCTTACTCCTTCGCGCTACCTTGCGGTCGTAATCCTCCCCGCGCAAGACCCTCTGGGTCTGCCCCCAGATGTCGATAAGCTCCCTGCTGATACCAGCGCCCCTGTCCTGACCACCGAAGAGGAGCTCGGACAGGGAGCGGGGAGCGAAGGCGGGGTCCTGCTCGACCACGGTGGGAACCATGGCCATGAGGGTTCGCACGGCCTCTGGACTCTTGGCCGTAGCGGCAAGCCCATACAGGTCTGAGACGGTGAGTTGCCTCTCTCGAGCAATCCTCTTGTACTCGGCCACCTCTGCGTCTCGCGCAGCACCCTCCTCGCGCAGGATGTCTTGGTACATGGAAGCCCGTGTGGGTTCAGGGGCGGGGGCAGGGGCCTGCTGCACCTGTGTGGGGGATGGGGTCGGAGCAGGCACCATCCCAGTCCATGGCTCTGCTGGCGTGGTCGGCGGCAGTTGCCCGGGGGCCAGCGTGGGGGCTGGGGTCGCTGTGGCACCGGGGGTCGGCCCGAAGCTCGGCTTTGGTAACGCGGCCAGTTGGTCCAGTCGCTTCTGGCGCTCCTTGGCAGCGCCCTCTCTGGACTTCCGGCTGAGCATGTTCACAAGGCCGCCCACCAACGTGTCGTCCTTCATGATTATCTGGGCAAGCTGCGCCCACTCAGCGATCTCCTTGGCGGTGACCCCCTTTCCCTCTTCCTGTCTCTTGCGGATGCGCTCGGCCTCCCGCATGACCTGAATCTGGTTGGGGCTCCACCTCTTGGGCCCCATCTGCTGGATGACCTGCGCTACCCCAGGGAGGCGCACAGGCATTGTTCCTGGCCTAATGCGTGCCATACTTACTCCTAAGATATTTCCCCGGTTTCTGCGTCTTTTGTCCCGTATTCTGTCTTAACGGTGCCGTCCTCGTCCACGTACTCCTTTTTCCACGTCACGCCAACGACGTGAACCCATTCCCCCAGGTCCTCCACAGCGCCGGGAGGCTTGCCCTCGCCCTCGTAGGTCTGGGTATGCACAAGCCCGTCAGCCCCAACCTGATTCATCACCCAGGCGCCGTCCTCGGACTCGTACCAAACGCCAATTGGCGCGTCGTCTCCGCCATATGGGAGGGCGTGTGCAACACTGGGCTCGCTCCTCATTCCGTTGAGCCAGTTGATGACCCACCAATCTGGGCTTTCCTGGCCAAGCTCGTTCTGCATGAGCGCATCGATGGTCGCGTCTCGCTCCCCGGTCTGGTCTTCCGGGTCGAAGGCGTTGATTTGCTCCCAGTACGATGTCATCTTTCCTTGGCGGTCCGTCATAAGCGTTCCACTGGCGTGCTCCTCCCCGAGCAGGGTCTTGTCGAGCTCCGCAAGGCTGAACGCCGGGGTCTCTGCCGCGCGTGCCGCAGCCATCTGCTGCTCTTGCATGAGCACGTCTGCTGCGGCCTGCCTTCCCATTGCCGCAGAAGCACCGGTCCCCACCTCCATACCGCGCGTTGACTGGAGCAGGCCCTCTGCCGCCTGCCTCCGGCCGCCTGTCTGTGCCTCCCGAAGGATACGCTCGCGGCGATCTTGGTCGGACTTGGCAGCGTCGTACAGGGCATCCCTTGCCGCCCGCTGCTCTTCGCGCTGTTGCACCTCTGCCGTAATGGGAGAGAGTGAGCCGAGGCCAATGGCCGCAGTCTGCGGCGGCTTCTTCTCATCCCCAAGCAACGGTAGATATTCTGCTGCCATCTCAACCTCCTGACTACGTCAGAAACCTCTTGCCGATAATGTACACCCAATGGCCCTGATACCCTGAGATAAAGGTATCTACGGCCTGCCCGCCATCGGTGACGGACTTTGAGGCCACGTTGGTGAGCTTGAGCCCCGCAGAATCAGAAATCTCCATGCGGACCTCGAGCCACTGCTCCTGGCCCCGAGTCCTGGGGGACCGCTCACTCCCATCGCCCTGGAGCACGTTGGTGCGGACCACCGTGCCGTCCTTGTCTATGGCCGTGGGAGTCCACGATCTGCCCACGTAGTAGGGGTCTCCCTGGGTGTAAAACCCCTGCCCCTGATTCCCTACGATGGGGACACTCACCAGGTCCCAGTCCCAGCCGTTATAGCCCGAGGACACGCCAGTCCTGCCAAAGGCACCAAAGGCGGAAGTCTTCACCACGTCTACGACGCTTGAGTGCCACGTCCCAGCAGCCGGCCCCGGGAATCCCAGATTGGGCTGAACCATCGTGAGGTCGGCCACCTGCTCATAGGTGAAATCATCCGCCTTGAGGCCCGTCCCAATGCCCACCCCTGTCTGGACAGTGAAGGTGGAGGTCTGCGGGACCTGCTGCTGGTTGTTCGTGCCCTCGCCCCATTGCTGGGGGTAGCTAATCCAGCCGTGCCAATTGTAGGCTAGCAGCACGTGGTGGATGGTCATGGGGTAAGTGATGGGTATGATGCGTCTGTCCCAGAGGCTGTTGGCAGAATCATGGGGCTCTCGCTCAACGTCGTAGGGACTGATGCCGCCGTTTCTCCTGTTGGAGAACAGCGGCACGGCCATGCAGAAGTAGCCGGTGTCGTTCTTTATCTCCTCGACAGGGCCCACCTCGCCATACCTGTCGGCCCCGCCCTTGAACTTCTTTGCGAGGGCCTCGTCGATGACGCCAAGGTTGTCCGAGATGCCGTCACTCGAGCCGGCGTCGTTGGCGAAGATGACGGTGTCACCGGCCGGGGCGTCCACGACAAGGGTGTCCTGGCTCTTGAGCGTCCTCGTCTGCCGAGTGTGAGCGAGGGGCGGGCAGTTCTGGATGGACGTTGAGCCACCGGTCTCCCTTGGAACGAGCTCGTGCCGGAACTTCATGTTGATGTTGATGTTGCAGACAGCCACGTCCTTGCCCGCTAGGTCGGGGAACTCGACCTGGCAGGTTAGTGATTTCCAGGGGTCGATGGCCTTGGCGATGTCCTTGACCACGAACGGGCCCTGGGCTGCGAATTGATTGTACGCGGCCTCCACGGTCCAGATGGTGTTCGGGTTGTAGGGCGTCGTGAGGTCAAGATACAGGGGGTTTTTCGACAGGATGGAGGCCCGCATGGTCATGGCCGTCCAGTTGTCAAAGTCCATGAGCCCCGCGTTGGTGACACTGTTTCCCTGCGGCGCCCCAAGAAACTGGCTGGCCAGGGCCGTGGGCTCGCCCCTCTGGTCCACCGAGATGGACACCTCGTCTAGGATGACCGAAGGGGGTGGGGCGGTGACGGTGTCGGTGTACCTCTTGCCCTCGCGGGTAGAAACCCTGAACGAGTCCTGAAGGGGAGGCAGCATAAAGGGGATGGAGAAGGGCTTGGAAATGTCGCCACCGTTTTCAAATACGTCGCCCACCTCTTGGAAGCGCCCCTCGATGTAGGGAATGGAGAGGTTCACGCTGAACACGCCCCACTTTCGCTCGAAGTTCTCCCCATCGAGCCCCGCGCTGTTGATGTTGCTTGCAATGCCGGTTGACCCGGAGCTCAGGAGCGGGTCGTTGACCTGCTCTGGGGTGAGCTTGGTGCCCCGGGCAAGCCTCTTTCGGTCGAATTTGGGCACTACTTGGTCTCCTCGAGCATGGTGGCCACCAGAGTGTAATACTGTCGATTCCAGGGCTGGTCGCCCCAGAATGGGGACGTGGTGTCATCGTAAAGCGGCAGCACCACCGAGATGCGCATGATGGCGTTCTGGTGGATGGGGATGTTGAGATGCTTGAGCTGCACCGCCGCACCCCTGATGCTCCCCCCGTCTACGAGGTCGGGCTCCATATCGTCGAACGTAGCACCGCCTGATGGGAGGGCCTCCTGGCTTCGGAACGAGAAGTCATCGTACTGAACGGCGAAGGTGTGCCTCTGGACCTCGGCCGAATCCTTGGCCCTGATGCGGGCGTCAAAGATGTCTGCTACCTGCACAACCAGTTGCAGGTCAACATGAGGGGCCCCCGTGACTGCCCCGGCAGAGGGGTAGTCGCTGTTCCACTCAAAGTTGGTGACGCCAGAGCCCTCCTCGAACTCCTCAAAAAGCGAGTCCGTGTGGTCCTGGCAGAGCACAAGCTGCAAGCTGTCGAGGACGGCCGGGCTCCCAACGAATAGCTCGGTGGTCCATGCGTACTGGCTACCAAAGGGCCACTCCGTGCCAGCCTCCTTGTTGATGATGCCCGAGACAAGCGTCCCCTTGACCCGAAAGTCATTGAGGTAGTCCGTCGGAAGCGAGGACCCAGAGGCCACCTCTGCGTTCCTGTTCCATGTGCTGAGCCACGGCCAGCGGTGTTTGAGCGGGCTTGCCAGCGTGAGCACCGCGTCGCCAACGGCTCGGCTCAGCGTGAAGGTAGCGTCATTGTTGCCCGCTGCAATCGTGATGGAGTCTGTGTCCGCATAACCGGTTCCGCAGTCGCTGATGGCATCGATGGTGGCGACCGCCCCGCCGGACGTGGTGATGTCCACGGTCATCCCGCTTCCGCTCCCCCCGGAGACTGGCACCTTGGTGGCGGTGGAATAGCCGCTGCCTGATGCAGAGATGGTAGGCACAAACCTGTCGAGGGTTATTGTTTCGCCTGCGGCATTCCCTGTGCCAGAGATCCTTACCGACGCTCCGTTGAGCACCCCGGCGCCGTCTACACCAATGTCAATCCTAAGACCCGAGCCTGTTCCCGAGACGGCCCCCGGCGTGTTTCCTGTCGGAACATCGTACCCTGTTCCCGCTGTTGTGATGAGCGCCTCAAAGGTCAAGCCATTGAGCCTGGCCTCCGGGGTCCACCCCCACACGTAATCGGTCGGGATGAAGCGGGTCTTGGTCGCAAGCGGGGGCAGGCTGTTGAAGGTGGCTACCGTCTCGTCGAGGGCTCGGTCAATCCTCGAGCCGTCTACGGTCGTCCCCTCTGAGAACTGCTCGTCGGTGAGGATGCGGGTGTGCTTGGTCTGTGCCATCAGATACTCGCCGTGGTGGTTACGGTCCCGAAGGCGTGGGTGGTCTTGTTGTAGCAGCCCACGATCTGACAGTCAGCAGCGGGGTTCGGGTTGTTGATGATGTCGCCAGCGTCGGACGGGTTGCCCTTGAAGACGCAGCCAACGAACAGGGTCTTCGCCCCGGCCTCAACCCGGATGTAGATGCGGGTGGCCGTGGGCCCCTTCTCGAACGTGCAGTTGCGGAAGACCGCCACCGCTGGGCTTCGCACCTTCACGAGCTCCTCGATGTTGTCATCCGATGATGTGAAGTGGATTCCATCGAAGACCGCGTCCTCCTCAATGATGGCCATCCTCGTCATGAAGCAGCCAGCGGATAGGGCCCTGACGTTGGTATCGGCCACCTTCAAGTGGCACCCGTAGTTCCGCCCAGCCGGGAGGGTGGTTGAGTTGTTCACAGTGGAGGGCTCGTCAATCGCTGCGGGGGCGGGCCCATCAATGCCCACAGCAGCCACAACGGAAGCGATGTCATCGCGTATCTGCTGATTGAACATTCCAACCCGAGACGCAGCATCGCCTTCGCCCTTGATGGGGATCTCAAACACCCGGCCCATCAGCGCCCCCTTCGTCTGCGGCCACCGAGCCGGCGGAACACCGCCTTCGCAGACTCGAAGGACAGGGCCTGCGCTCGCTCTTGGATGAACCCGAAGATCATGTAGGTGAAGCTCCTGCCCTTGACCGACAGGGAGGTGGACATGACCTCTGGCCCCGGGTCATCAATGAGGTACGTGCCCTCGGCCCTGTCGGCGTAGGCGTCGTTGCCCCACGTGAGCCCCGTGGTCCCGAAGGTCTTGTTGATGAGCCCCGCCGACGAGTCCTTGACCCTCGTGCGGATGGTGGTCTCGCTGCGCGATTCGTCCCACGCAGGGCTCTCGGCGGCCGAGGAGTCGTCGTTGGTGTCCACAATCTGCATGGTCCAGCCCTTCTGCTCGGACGCTACAGAGATGTTGAACAGCCCGTAGGCCCACGTGGGCACGAGGTAGTTGGCGACGGTGCCGGGGCCCTGGGACAGGAACCTCGAGAAGAGCCCACGCGCCTTCACCCCGATGTCATCCCCGCCAACCTTGGGGGACTTGTAGGCCCACTCCACGGGCTGGGCGATGCTGTCGAGCGCGCGCTTGGATGTGGTGGTCCACTGCTCCCATGGGATGAAGCCCCCATCCTGTGTGTTGGTGGTTCCAGAGCCGGTGTTGCCATTGAGCAGCCACGGCATGACCTTGCTGTTCGTCGTCGAGCGGTCGGCCACCAGGCCCATCCCGCTGACGTTGTACGAACCGTCAGTTGCGCGCATGGGGATGTAGATGAGGGTGGACTTCCTGTTGGGCCCAATGTTCATGTTCGGGAAGTGATACCAGTCTGTGGTGGTCTGGCTCCCCTGGCCGGCCCACTCAATGCGAATCATGTCCCCGGCGTTAAGCGGTGCCCCTCCCGAAGACGTTGCCACCTCCACCCTCTCGCTGGTGCCAGCGGTGTTCGGGCTGTAGCTGGAGAAGTACCCCTTCCATGAGGCCACCCGCTCAGATGGAAGCAGGAAGTCAATCTGGGTGCCAGAGGTCTGGTCCGTTCCCTCGAGCACGGGCTTCCAGTGGGTGTTGTCAAAGCGAATCCATATCTTGAACTGGTTGACGTAGAACTCGCCGCTGACGCTATCCAATAGATCCACGGGGGGCACCACGGACACGGGCAGGAGCCACACGTTATCCCCTAGCGCCACGGTGTACCCATTCGGAAACACGTAGCCTTTCTGGACAGGAATCCACGGGTCCACGTACCAGTGGGCGGCATTGGTGGACGGCGGGTAGCCGTCGGGGTCTTCGATGACATACTTGCCAGCGACGAACCTGTCGTCCTCATCTCGGATGGAGCGGTCAATTCCGCCGCCCCTGCCGTAGCGCAGGATGTAGGCCGAGAACGACTGCACGTCGTCGTCCACGTCTATCACGGTGTCGCTGGGCTTCTTCTGGGCGGCGTCGGTGAGCCTCTGCTTCTCCGGCCCGCCAACAAGGAATAGGTCCTCCTGGCCGGATACGAGCCACGGCATGGTGATGAACCCGTCTGGGTTGTCGGTGTCCCTGATAATTCCAGGGTAGGAGGCGGCAGCGGGCGCCCCGGAGGGCTGAACGACGTATGCGGACGAGGTGTAGGACCAGAAGCTCCACTTGCTGTTGGCAAGGCACAGGGTGAGGTTCTGCTCGGGGACCGTGATGAACAGCGCCCTGAGCTCCGGGGAATAGGCGCAGTTGACCCCCGGCTCCTTGAAGTACAGCGTGGTGTGTGGCTGGTCGGTGAGAAGGGGCGTGTAGCCAGTTGTGTCTAGGAACGAGGTCAGTGGGTTGGAGGCGTAGTCGGTGAAGTAGCTATCGATGGCACCGCTCGAGAGCCTCACTTGCAGGTCTCCCGAGTAGGTGTAGACCCCGGACTTATCAACGAAGAAGAGGAGGTCCTCCACCCTTACGATGGCGTTCGGCCCCACGCATCCGACGTTATCTGAGATGGCAATTAGGCGACCCGCAGCGACGGTCGCTCCCGAGGAGGGCTGAAAGACAAAGGACTCGTCGCTGGTCAGGATGAGTAACTGTCCGTTGATAGAAGACATCGCCACCACGTCCCCATCAGAGGGGAGGGTGATGAAGTTATCGGTGCCAATGGTGGTGGGGCTCCCGCCATCGGAAAAGAAAATGGTCCTGCCCACCGCGTACACCAGCCGGCTCCCAAGGGATGTGACCACATCCGGCACCCCAACCTCGTCCTGCTTGAAGAAGGCGTTGGACTCGCCCACCGCTGTGCGCGGCACGCGAATGGTGGCCTGCTGAACCAAAGATGACTCGCCGTAGGGGTTGGCCCACTCGTGGCGAAACTCGGAGTCAACGAACTTGAACTGCGGCGTCTCTGGGAACGTGGCTGGCACGTAGTACATGAGCCCCGTTCGCTTTGAGCCAAAGAACAGGACCGTGGTGTCGCCACGGAAGCTGAACTCCTCAAAGTAGAAGTACTCGTCTGGGTCAGCCCCCACCCACTTCTGGGCGTCCGCATCGAGGTCGGTGTCGTAGTGGCCGTACCAGCTCTCCACGTCTTGGCCCAAGTTCTTCTGGGACGCCACCACCTGGCCATCCACCTTCTGGGTCGAGGTGTGCAGGTAGATGGGCTCCTCCCACCGCGTGTCGGTGGTGATGTCGTAGATGTTCACGCAGTAAAGCGGCAGGACCGTGGTGCGACTAGGGCCGGATCCGGTGTTGTTCTGGCAGTAAAACACCGAAACAATCTGCTCGTGGCCAAACCCGGTGGTGATGAGCCTCGATCCCAGGTGTCGCTGGTAGCCCCACTTCTGGTCAATGCGCTCATCTGAGCGCGCCAGATCTGTGGTCTGGTTCTGGGTCATGCGCGTGGTGAACTGGGTCACCTGACCAAAGCCCTTCCTCACCCTCCACGCGCCGTGTCGGTAGAACACGTTGAGCGCAAAAGCGCCTTTGGTAGGCGCCACTATCCGGGTGCCTTCCTCTAGGAGCTCAACCTCTTCGCCGGCCACCGCCACATGGCCCCCTTAGAGGAATTGATTCCCAGTACGAACCGTGGAGACGTACTGAGCGCCATTGTAGTTCCGGGTGTTGAGGTACTCCACGAGGTCTCCCGTGCGCTTCTGAAGCTGCATGGCGAGGGGCTCGTTGATAGCTCCGTCAAGGATGAAGTACTGCTTGGCTGCAAGCAGGGCGATGACATCGTGGAACAGGGACAGGTTGTCTATGAACGTGCCCGGGGTAGCCACGGACCAGTCGATGAACCCAGTGCCTGCGGCCCCGCCGCCAGCGATGGGCTCGGGCAGGTAGGACAACCGGATGGTGGCGTCATACGCGGCCGGGAAGCGCAGGGTGGTGTCGTCGAGCAGGTACCCGTCAGAGTTGACAGCTAATGACTCGGGACTCGACAGGGTCGTCAGGGGGACGTTCAGTGTCCCATCGCTGTTCGTGGTGTAGATGCTGACGAGCTTGACCATCCTGGGGGCGGTCAGGTTCGCGTCCGTGCCGAGGATGATCACAGGGTTCGTAGACAAGGCCAGGTCGTAACTGGTGGCGTTGGCCAGGGTGATGTCCACGCTGTGCGTAAAGATGTTCTCGTCCACCTGTAAGACGGTCCATTGGAACTCCCTGTAAGCCTGCTCGAGCATGGTCTGGAGCATGGCATCGGTGACGAAGGTCTGGTCGGGCTCATCGATGTACTGCCTGAGCAGCGTCTGGACCTGGGTCACGTTCACAGGGCACCCCCGCCTCTGGCCGCAGACATGAGGGCCTCAGCCCTGTTGGACCCCGCGCGCTCTGCTTGGGCTCCGCTGCCCTTGGGCTGCATCTTGGGGGCCATCTGCTGCGTGCCAGGGGGAGGGCCCATTGGCGGGGCCACGCCCTGGGGCCCAAGGGCCTGAAGGGGCTGGGGCTTGGGGCGGGGCCAGACGGTAAGGTTCTGGGCGGCCTGCTCGAAGGCTTCTGGAGGCATGCCTGCGGTGTTGATGGCCACGAGGATGCGGGAGATGTTGTCCTGCACGTCGTCTTCGAGGGCATAGAAGTCCGTGGACTGCATGAACTCGGTGAAGACCTTCCTGAAGGCTTCGAGGTCGTCTGATAGGTAGATCTGAGGATCTGCCCCCATCTTGACCGCCTCGAGTATGTCCTTGGCGTGGGCAAGCCCGCGCACCCTCTCGGAGACAAAGGAGTTGCCGGTGCGGAAGGAGAGCTCGTCCATGGCAATCTTGGGATCAAGGAGCCCAAGCTGCATGAGTTCGACCACCTTGGCGTCCCGGTCCTGCGCCTCGTGGCGGAAGAGGGACCCAGCCTCGATGAAGACCTCGGGGTCGTTGGACAGGTCGGTGCCCTTGATGGCTTTGAAGGCCGCCTTGCCCATGTTGTCCAGCATGCGGACCATCTTGGGCTCGGTGTAGTAGTGCTGCATGAGCATGAGAGCGCACTTGGCCATCGAGGCCACGGCGGCCTCAATCTCGTTCTGGGTGCCCTGAAGCTGCGAGGTGTCGTAGGAGGCGAGCGTCTCCATGGCCTTGCCGCTGGTCACGCCAACGGCTCGCTTGCCCAGGGTAACGGAGTGTAGGCCGGCTACGTCTCCAATCTCGCTCTGCACCCGCGTCACGTTGTCGATGACGTAGGACGGGATGGGGGCTGCGGATACCTGCTCGGGTCTGCCGCCAGACGGGTTGTAGTAGACCTTCTCGCCAATCTTGTTGGTGATTGCGCTCGTGGCAACGCCAGCGGTCTTGGGCACCAACCACTTGGGGTTGCTCATCATCTCGATGTTGTGGACGATCTGGGTTCGCGCCTTGTTGTACAGCGTCTGAAGGTCCAAGAGCGGGGCCAGAAGCGACAACCCCCAGAGCTTTCTGGGGATTACAGAGTACCGGACAATCTGCACAGGGAAGGCGTCAACGGGGAAGTCCTCCTTGTACAGGTAGGTGTTGCCCATGACGACGGCGTGGCGTCCGTCACGCCAGTAGATCTCATACGTCTCAATGCGGTCAGGCGGGTGCTCCGCGCTGTCGAGCGTGGGCTTGATGCTGTCCTCGTAGGGACGGGCCGCCACCTCGTAGCCAATCTCGTTCTCGAACTTCGGATACGCCTCCAAGAGCTCGTCACGCGGGAAGAAGCTCCTCAAGGCAATCCACTGAGACTTCTCAGGCTCAATGACACCCTCCTCGAAGAAGATGTTGTACGAGCCAAACGTCTCGAGACGCACGCTCTTCTTGCCCGGGTCGTAGTAGGTGTGGAGCGCAGCGGTGCCCGTGGTCAGCAGCCACTCGAGCATCTTGGTCATGGTGACCTTGACCCGCTCGGACTGCCAGAAGTACTTGAGCGCCATCTCGCTCGTCTGAGCCTTGATGATGTCGTCGTACACGGGCGAGGCGGGGACCACCACTGTGGATGGGTAAGCCAGCGCAAGCCTGGCGAGCACGTTGCGGTAGACGTTCAGCAGGAGGTTGACCGTCACACGGAACAGCCCGTCGCCCCGAGGCGGGACCACCGGGGCGTACTTGCCAAGACGGTCGTCGAAGTTGAGCCACTGCCTGCCCTCGAGGAACAGGAGGGTCAGATCCCAAAGGCGCTCCTCCATCCGCTTCTCGTTCTGAGAACTGGAGATGAGCTCCTGAACATTCTCTGGGAAGTGCTTCGGCATTATATCGCAGGCGGGGGCCGGTAGGTGTGGGTCGGTTGGCTGGCCGGCTGGATGGCCGGCTGGGCGGCCATCTGGGCGGACTGGTACATGGGCAACCACTTCTCAAACATGTCGAAGTTGCCCTGGTTGAACTGGTAAGCCACAGACGGCGGCATGTTGACGTATGCTGCATAGTGCTCAGGGGGCAGGCTCTTCACAAACTGCTGGACCGCAGCGGCCCTTGTGGCCTCTCGGTAGTCGCGCCTGACCCTTGGGATTGACTGAATCCCCTGCGTAATGGGAACGGCAGCATGGCCAAACCCGGGCCCGCCGCCGGCCGCTGCGCGCCCAACCTGTCCACCGATGGCAGCGCCACCCGCCGCAATAAGCGGAGCAAACGGCGGTGCCGCCAAGCCAATCGCCGCGCCAGCAAGCCCGCCGATGACCGTTCCAGCGGTCTGACCAGACGAGACCCGGGCGTTATGCTTTGCGATCCTCTCGGCCTTCTTCCTTTCGGCGCGTGCCTTGTTCTCCGCAGCCATGTGGAGGAGGTTATCGCTGCTGGCGCCAATGACAGCGGCGGTGCCCATGGGGGTTGTGGGGGATGGAGCCGGCGACAGAGCGAACCGACCACCTGGGGGAGGTGGTGCAATGGCCTGTGCTTGGGGCTGTCCGGGCGGGCTGCCGCCGACTCCGTAACCTTGCATCCATGGCTGCGGCACCATGTACTGCCTTGCCATGGGTGGCTGGTGCATCATTGGCCCCATCCCGGGCTGCATCATCATGGGCATTGGTGGGTAGTAGGCCACGGCTACTCCTGGGGTCCGTAGAGAAGCTCATCGATGGGCAGGGCGTCCGGGGGCGGTTCAACGTCCTCGAACTGTGAAAGCTCAACACGCTCCCGCCGGATTCGTACCAGCAGGAGCGCATTGAGCAGTAGGAGGAGGGATGCCCCCAGGGCCAAGTCTATGACAATGAGAACATCCCTCACCGTGCCTCCCTACGTGATGCTGATGCCGGTAAGCAGGGCGTTGGCATTGGGCTGCAAGCAGGCCAAGTTGTAGTACCAACACCAGAACCCGCGCCAGCGGTCAGCGAGCGACTCGCGGAGGATGGTGGTGCCATCCAGATCTGCGAATCCACCAGCCTTGAGCTCCGCAATCTTCCAAGTGGAAGTGTTGAGGAACATCATCATCCCACGCGGGACGTGTCGGGCGTACTTGATGGGGATGTTCTGGTAGCTCAGGTTGAGGAACCCGACATCCGCATCAGTGGCCTTTCCACGAGTCGTGGTCTGTAGGCTGTTGGTGCCCGTCATCATGGAGACATACTGGGCCCGTGTCGTGGGGTGACACAGGATGCAGTCTGGCTCCAGTCCACTGATGGTAGACACCTCGTCGATGACCTGCTGCATCCGCTCTGCCGTGAGGTCAGCGCGAGTGTTGGGGTCAGCGTGAACGCTGGTGTCAACCGTGAAGACATAGGGCTGAAGTGCCGGAAGCGAGTCCGTGTTGGTGCCCACGCCGCCAACATCGACGCCGGCCTTGTCAACGCCGAACAGGTCGGCCTGACTCAGGTTGGCAAAGACGCCTCGAGGCTGATTGGCGGTCGCCGTGAGGTCCGCGCCAGTCATGAAGACCGGGAACGCAGAGCCCTGGGTGATGGCCGACGTGTCGGTGATAGCGCCAATCGTGATGGTGCCAGCCGTCTCGTTGGAGGCAGTCACCGCCACAGAGGCCGTGATGTCGTCAAGATACAGCGTGTTCACCGGGGTAGTCCCGTCGGCTTGAAAGCCCGGACTATCCTGGCGAGCGATCCGCACATTGCCGGTTCCGGCAACTGCCACTGCCATCTTGGCGTAGTCACCATCGAACGCCCAGTCATCCGCACCAACGGACAAGAAGCTCGAGACGAGGTAGCCGATGCAACCGCCGCCGGAGATCAGGTTGTTGTCTGCGGTGTTCTTGACGTCGTTGACCAGCCGCTTCATCTCGGCTTCCATCCACCCGATGAAGGCACCCTTGCCACCGGACTTAGCGGAAGCAACCGCCGGCCCTGTGATCTCGAAGTGCCCGTACAGGAAGTGGGCCTGAATCGTCAGGTGCTCGTAGCCCTGACTGCCCACAGACCCGTCGGCATCGGTGAAGGCATCGCCCTCCCCGAGGTACTCAACGGAACTGTTACGGGAAACGTGGATGGGGATGTAGCAAAGACGACCCTGCCAATCGACAGTAGCCTTCTGAAATAGCTGCAACGCCATGACTTCATTATTGAGCTGCGCGCGTACAGGCCCAAGGTAGAACTCCTTGAGAATGTGCGCCAGGCCCGTTGTGGGCGTAACCGACCAGTCGGTATACGTCCCTAGTGAGGCTCCCATGAGATGTTACTCCTTCATGCGAATGGATTGTGCCTTGTGAGGAAGTCGCGCAGAAGTGCGGACCCCTCGTCCACAGTCTTCGGTCGCTCGTCCGTTGCCCAGATGCTGGGAGGAGATCCTCCCGAAACCTTCTGGGGACGAGGTGGAGCATTGGGAGCCGGCGCTTTTGCCTCCGCAGCAGCCTCGGCCTTGATGGCCTCAGCGAGTTGTGGGTTCTGCTTGAGGTAGTTCGCGACAGCGCGCTCCTCAACACCCGCAACGAAGGAAGAGTACTGCTCCGCAATGTCCATGACAGACGCCTGCGGATTCTGGACGACGCCCTGAAGAATCTGATTCCGGTCTACGCCGGGGTACTTCTTCATGGCGGCGCCCACTTCGCGCTCAAGCTGCATGCGGTGCAACTGAACGCCCTGAGCTTCGATCTGCTTCGCCATGCCCTGGAGCCGTGGGTCAACTTGGGGGGCTTGCGCCTGACCATCGTCGCCTACGAGCTCGTCAAGCCAGCTAGACTCGTCGTTGCTCTGCACTTGAGCCTGCGTGGACCGCTGTGCAAGCCTCTCTTGTAGGAGAGATGCTTGCTGCGCCTCGAGGTCAGAGAGCTTGGAACGCAAGGCGGCCACCTCGTCACGGTGGCCATTACGAGCTTCCAGCACCTTCTTGAACCTGCCGTAAGGCACATTGTGTCCACCCTCATCCTCCGCGTCTGCCTTGACTTCGGCATCAGCAGGAGGGGCCGGGGGCTCCTCATTCGCGCTCTGGTTTACGTCTGGCGCTGGGGACGTTGCTTCGTCAGTGGCCGTCTCAATTTGAGGCGATGAGGGCGGGCTAGGCGCAGGGGGCGGCTCCGGGGGCGGTCCGCCCGACAGTGCAGCATCCAACGCGGGACCCATTCTCTCAATCGCTTCAGCATCGAGTAACGACATGACTTCACTCCTGTTTTACGCCTCCTGGGCGGGAACTCAACGCCGCACTAAGCGGCGAGGACTGCCCGGACAGTACACCATACATCTCAAAATGAGAATCCTGGGACTCACTTTTCCAGACTTTTCCCGTGGCATGTTCCCACTGGAGCATCTCCCTGAGATTCTTCGGGCGCTTCGACTGCACCTCCTCCTTGATGTACTCGATCTGGTCAAGGCCCATGAGGGCCAGACCATGAGCGAAGATCATATCGTCATGCTTGCCGTGGGCGGCGACGGGCTTGTGCTTGTCGTTGAAGACGAAGCTGTTGATCTCCGTCTTCATCCGCTCGTCTTCGACCATCAGCCACTTCTTCGTGACATACTCCAGCAGCCGGCTCAGCATCACTGGCCTGGTGGACGTTGTGGTGTGGAATCCCATCTTCTCCACCCACCGAGAGCCAATCTTGTCGTAGATGTTCCGGCGGAAGATGAAGCCGTACTCCTTGCCAATGAGGTACTCGAGGACCGCCAGCCCGTAGGAGTTGGACTCGACCACCACCAGCGCGTCGTACTTCTTGGCCTCCTCCCACACCTTCTGACCAAACTCGTGCGGGGGCAGACGTCCGTAGAAGGTGCTCGCCACGCGTGGGCTCTTCTTGTCTGTGACGTCTAAGACGCAGAACGCGGAGTAGTCCCCCGACGGAGTACCTGACGACACGTCCACGCCCAGCGAGTAGACCCTGTACTCCTGCCGCGTCTCATAGAGCCGGTGGCCCTCGTGGGACTGGGCGTGGGGGAAGACGCAGTCGAAGAACCGCTCGCCCGAGGTGATGAACGCATGCTCGGCCGTGAGCGGGTACTCTTGGAGGAAGGTGTGCCAGTTGCCCAGGCACTTGTGGGAGAACGTGTGCTGGGCCCAGTTGACCTGCTTCTTGTCGAGCTCGTGATCTTCTGCGAGCTTCTTTAACTTGGGGTAGACCTTCTTGGGCTTCGTGTTGGAGCGGTAATCCTCGTCCTCTGTCCACGGGAAGAAGACCTTGTGGAACCCGTGCTCATCGCCATGCCAAAGCTCGTGAGCCCTGTTGAGCCCGTTCGCTGTCGTCTCTAGGACGATGTCAGCGTTAGGGCCGGCTGTCTGGAACGCGCCCTTGACCGTGTTCTCGATGTCCCCCCAGAAGGCGAACTCAGAGCAATGGATGGTGTGGTACGTGGTTCCTCGAATCTCAGAGTTGGCCGTGGCCACCTTGATCATCCCGCCGTGGAAGAACTTCATCTCGCGAATGTTGGCCCTGTCGGTGGGCCACGTGAGGAAGTCTGGGAGGCTCTTGTAGAACCTGGCGTAGATCTCAAATATCTCCTCGGCGGACTCGGTGCGGTGAGCCAGGATGAGGACTCGGTGGTTGGGCACAGAGTGCGCCATCCAGAAGTTGTACGCGGCCAGACCCGTGGTGATGCCAAGCTGCCGCGCCTTGAGCACGTACAGCCACGGGTTCTTCGCGAGCACCTCGAGGAACCGAACCTGAACCTTGTTCAGGATGAGCGGAACCATCTTCCCGGTCTTATCGACCACCTTGAGGTAGGTCTTGCAGAAGTACTGGAAGTCCCGCGCGCAGCGGCTGACCTCCTTCTGAAGTTGCTCGTTGACCTTGTTGTGGTCGGTGGCCTTTGCCATCAGTGGACCGCGTCGTCAGCACCCTCTTGCTGGCCCTGCTCTCTGGCCCGGTTGAGAAGCTCCAGAATCTGCTCGGGGGAGAGCGAGCCACGATTGAGAGCCTTCGTCTTGGCCTCGGTGTACGTGACCTCGGCCTGAGCCTTCTCGATGGACAGGCGGTCAAGCTCTGCCTGAGCCTCCTTGGAGGTCTTGGCCCTGAGCTTGAACTCGTCCCAGCGTCTCTCGAGCAGCCATGCCGCAGCGCGCCAGTCGTCCTGAGAGTGGACGGTGATGCAGTCAATCAACGTGCCCTGCGCCTCCTCCTCTGCCGCCTTGATGCGGGCATCGAAGCCGGCGTACCGCTCGTCTCCTGACTTGTCCTTCTTGCGCCAACGACGGATGGCGTTGTCGCCAAGACCCATCATCTTGCAGATGTTCGTCTGGGTGTGGCCCTTCTTGAGACCATCGACAATCTTATCTGCGAGCTCGGTGCTATAGGTGAGTCGCGACATTGATGTATCCCCTCCGCACAGACTCGCGATGCTTCTTGGTGGTGGACTCGTCAAGGCACATGTGGAGGGCCTTCACCATGTTCACCGCGTCGGAGACGAAGCGGTCGTGGTCGAACTTGTGATCATCGAGAAGAGGGCTGTTCTGCGCCATCACGCGGGACGCGCGGGCCAAGATGACGCGGCAGTCACGGTGCTTGGGCCGAAGGTCCTTGCGCTTAAACGTCTCGAGGTTCTCCAGACGGGACTCAACCTCGTAGCGGATGACGTGGTAGCTAGCCTCCACCAGGCCTTTAATCGCCTTCTTGCTCTTCTTCTCCTCAACGGCGCCCTGGATTCCCTCGAGGGCACCGAAGGCTTCATTGATGATCTCGCCAATGAGACCCTCTGCGACGGTGTGGTTGATCACAGCGTCGTCGGTGACGTACAGGCCCTTCTTGCCGTCGTCCGTCTCGTAGTCCTCCCAACGAATCTTGGGCATTAGAGGAACCGGCGGAGCTGCATGCGCGTCCCAATGGGACCGAGCTTGGAGAGCTCAGACGCGGTCTTCTTGACCATGGCGCGGATGATGACCCCGGTGTCCACCTTGTAGGCGTCTGCGGCCTTTCGGACGGCGTTCGTCATCTTGGGCCCAAGGTCCAGGGCCGTGACCTCACCGAGCTTTGGGGGCCGACCGGGGGCCTTGGGAGCCTCCTTCTTCGGGGCTGGCTTCTTCTCCGGGGCCTTCTTCTTGGTCGCCATGGGTGCCTCCAAGGGCTAGTCTGAGGAGCCGCTCTCGCCTCAGCACAATGCGGGCAAAGAGCCGGCTCTTACGGTAACACCGGTTTCCGCTATTCCAATGGCAAAGTACGTCTCGCCACCTCTTGTACCTTTTACGGTATCGCTTGAGCGCGCGCAAGCCTGAGACAATGAGGTCGCATCCCTTGGCCTTCCTACCCGGGCAGTGGAAGCGAGGCACAATCTGAAAGGGACCGGCGGCCCCGGCGGACGAAACGGCCTTGGTTGAGAACCGAGACTCGGTGAACGCCAGCGCAATCGCCAGGTCAGCAGGCACATCCTCGATTACAGCCTGGGTTCCCACCGCGATGCACGTAGATAGGCGCTCAGGGGTGCGCTCGTGCTCGCTAATCCACCCAATAGCCACCACACACATGGCGTATACGGCCGTGTAGGTCACCGGTACTCCCTCAGATGGGCCAGAAAGCTGAATCCGGCGACGAAACCAACAACGAACCCGGTAATCACAGCAAACGCCCCTCTTGGACCAGTCTTCGGGCGTACTCTGCCAGCAACATGGCGTCTGCGGTAGCGTGAACCACCTTCTCGCGAGGAAAAAGGCGCTGTGCGGCGGCCTTGGTGACGTTCTTGTCCCCCTTGGACAGGCAACCCATGGCCCTCTGCCACTTCCCAGGGGTGCAAACCTCGAATCGGACGCGGTGACAGACCAAAAGGCCCCGGCAAAAGCCGTAACTGGTGCCGAACTTGAACGTGCTCGAGACGCCTTGGCGAGGCATGGCGTTCACCTTCTCCAATATGGCGAGCTCGGTCCCCAACTGGTGGGAAGACACGAAGTCTGCGACATCGTGCTCGGTGTCCTTGAGCCGCTGTAGGTCCACGAGGGCACCGTTTTCGTCCACAACGGCGATGGCCCCCGAGTATCCGGGGTCGATTCCCATGTAGATCTTCATCTTCCTAGCCTTTCCCAGAGGACGCGGAACGCATGGGCTGCTTGCTGGGGGACGACTCCGTTTCCGAGCATGCGAACGCGCTCCACCCGATTGGCAAGCCCATCATGCTCTCGACAAACTCCGGGCTCA
>Ga0256380_1000013_pt1 | contig 24134 bp, 34 predicted proteins | sample LS1230viralmetaG_FD_189071 | JGI IMG/M metagenome (GOLD analysis project Ga0256380, IMG submission 189071) | Seawater viral communities from deep brine pools at the bottom of the Mediterranean Sea - LS1 2300m | ecosystem: Environmental > Aquatic > Marine > Bathypelagic | place: Mediterranean Sea... | reverse complement strand
AGCGGGTCAACGCGGCTCCGCCGGAATGAGTCGCCGCCGTGGTTCCATTGACGCCACGCTGGACGGTCAGGGTGTTGCCGCTGATGGCCGTGATGTATATCTGCTCGGAGTCGATCAGGATGGCCTGGGCCGGGCCAAGGCCGGACGCGCTGGTCACGCTGATGGAGGTCGCCGTCGTTGAGCCGATAGCGTCCGCCGTCGTGACCGATAAAGTGTCCGCGGTATAACCCCAGCTTCCCAGGATGCTCAAGGTTTGCTGGCCGGCGTCCAATGTGTTGGATGTATCCTCGTTCAGTTTGAAGATGGTTTTTGGCGCGGAATTGTACGGCATCAGCCAGAAGTCGTTATTGTATCCCTCGGTGAGGACCGTACTCGCGCCGCGGTCGGTGTCGTCGTATGCCGTCACGGTAGTCGGGGAGACCAGCCAGCCGTCCAGCGGAATGACCTGGGCCAGCGACCCGCTGGTCGCTATATCATCCGAGCCGGACAGGACGACATATTGGGGAGATTGGACCAACGACCCGGAGCCAATGTCATAGAATCGGGTTTCGGTCAATGGCCCAAACGTCCCGCCCTCACAATAATTGTCGATCCGTCGGGAGGCGCCTTCCAGAATACGACGGATGCTCCCGGCGTCGCTGGTCCACCCGGAGGAGAAGGCCGAGCCAGCCAGATAATCCCGGAGGTCGTCCGACGTGGCGTATGTGTGGCGTGTCGCCACTATTCCGCGGCCTCGTCGGACTTGTCCTCGGCAGTGTCTGCCATCTTATTCTCGGCTGTCCCGGTCATCTTCTCGAAGTAGTCCGGGTATCCTTCCAGCGTGGCATCCGGGACATCGTACTCTTTCCCTGATTCGTATGTTTCCCCGGTAGCTCCAAAGACCACGTTTTGAACGCATAATGCTAATGGCATTTTATTCTCCTTTGCTAAGGAGCGGGACCGAAGCCCCGCCCCTTCGAATTATTAGGCGGCGCGTGGAATCTTGAAAGCAGCGGCGAGGCCGACCTGGCCGTCACCCCTGCGGGAAGCGAAGAATCCTATCTGGTCGTTCCCCATGTACAGGCTGTCATTCCGGCGGATGGTGAAGCCCACCCGGTCGAAGATGTAATACTGTTTAAAGTCCCCGAAAATGGCAATTTTCTCCGTTGAGGTGATAGTGCCACCCAAGCCAGAGGTTACATCGGTCAAGACGTTTGGCCGTCCGAGGATGAAGTCGGCAGGCGCCGCGGTCAGGCTTGGGATGCTATGCACTCCAGCGGCGGTGATGGCGATCGAGTTGATGAGGGACGCGATGGCTGACTTCATCACCCAACTCGCGTTGGCCCGGTGCTGGGCGTTCAATGCGTAGTAGGTCCCGATCAAGTCAGCGCCCACGACCGAAGTCGCGTTAGCCATCGTATAGAAGGCCACATCTCCATCGCTCATGATCCCGGCATATTGCGTCGTGTTGTTCCCGGAGATTATACCAACGTCCTCGAACTGTCCAGCGGCTTCTTGGAATATCTGTGAGAGGAACGCCGGGAGGTTGATGGCCGAGTCGTCCAGAAGTTCGCGGCTGACCTTGACCAGCCCGCCGGACTTCTCAACGGAGAACGTGACCTGACCGACCACCGGCGTGGACTCGGTCGGCGCTGCTTCCTCAGCGATTGCCGCCCAGGTTGCACTCGCCAGCGTCGGCAAATATCCGTCCTTGCCAGACACACGGATTACGGTGCATAGGGGCCGAAGCTGTGAGCCGGGTACGCCCGTATCATGCACCACTTGGTTTATGAACTGCTCCGGGACGAAGAAACCGCCCTCGGCGTCGGTGTCCTCTTGCATGGCCTTAATCTCGTCGGGGCTGGCAGTTTTCCAAAACATATCCTCGGACGGCGACCGGAACCATTTGATGAAGGTATCGGTCATAAACCGAGCTTCTTCTTTGATGTTGTCGCCCATCTGCTCCTGAACCCACAACGGCTGCGCCATTGCTGGCATACCTTTGACCCATGATGCGGGCTTGTAATTGCTCTTGAGGTTTGCCGTGGTGTCCATCGGGTTGTATATCGCCACGTCGTTGGACGTGACCGGGATCGAGTTCAGCGGCTGATTAAATTCTCCGCGCAGCTTCCTCACCTGAGAGGCGGCGGCGTCGATCTCATCCGCTTTGACCATCGTGGCCTGGGCTTCGTCGGCCAATCTCTGGAAGGTCTCCATCTCGCCCTGCTCGACGGCGGCCTGGGCCTGGTCGAGCAATGCGCCGGCCTGATTCCTTAATTCTTTTGTATCCATTTATAACTCCATCTATTGATTAACTTTTAACGCGAGGCGCAATCTTGCAAGGCGTAGTCGTTGACTGGCCGTGTCCGAGGCGGTCAATGTGACCGTGTCAGAGGCGGCGCCAACAGGATCGTCCGACATAGATTCGCCGGTGGCTGGCTCGAACAAGATGCCGTTGTGGTCGCGACAGAAAGACCGGGCCTGGGCCTCTGTCCAATCCTCGACTGACATCCGGTAAGACGTTAAAGACCATTCCTCGGTCTGGGCGTGGCGTCCGAAAATGATGGTGATCTCTTTCCCGTCATAATCGCCGCCCTCGATGGTCTCGGAGGATGTGCGGAACCGGTTAAAATTCTCCGGGTCGCGGATGCGGCAGGCGTGGAAATTCGGATATGGTTTGATCTCCGGCTCCGGGGCGGCGTAGCTGCCGCCGGACGTCGCCGACTCATAGGCCGCATGGGTCGAGCATGGCATCCAGACGGATTCCCCATCGACCTCCATCCGGTGGGCGCCGGAGCAGCCCAGCCCCTCGGCCCTGGTTTCTGCCTCGGCCCGACTTTCGAATGTGTCCGGCGCCTTGGTAGACGCCGACTTTGCCGCGATCGTAGCGGTAGCGGGCGAAGCGCCCCGGATAACCGCGGATACTTCGACCCAGTCCAGGTTCAATATTCGGCGGGTCGTTGTCTTGCCGGCCCGGTCATAAGCGACCGAATCGCCAGCCGGTAAGTTGAAGCCCACCGACCATTCCCGGATATACTCGCCGGCGACGTTGGAATAAGCCTCTCGGCCCGCCTGAGTCTCCAGGTTCATCTGCATACGAGCATATAGCCGATGTTCATCACCGACGCCGCCCTTCTCGGCCTGGGCAAATATAACCTTTCCGACCAGCTTGGATTGGTCGTGTCCGGCCAGGACCGGGATCGGCAGATTGCCGCGGATGCTGGCATCGAAGGCCGCGGGGTCGATTATGTCGCCGTCGGAGTCACGGACGCCCATCGTGTTAACGTATGCTTCCACGATTCCCTGCCGGTCGTCAACGACTTTCGCGTCGGAGAGGTGGAACTTATTTATCATGCTAATTCCTCCGGCTTATAATTCCTCGGCATCGGCTGCCAGTTCAAGGTCCCGTTGGGATGGTCGTCGATGTCCTGGGCTTGCTCCACCGTGTAAACCTGGCCGTTGCGCTCGGCACAAGTCCGGCCATATGGATCGCCGGGGTCGACGTATGTGTCGTCCGGGTCACCGTCAATGTCGTCGGCGCGGACATACTCAAAGCCCTGCTCCTTGAAGAAGCCGATGCTGGTTTGGTTCTGGCATCTCATTATTTCGGTGCGGGCGATCAACCGGGAGCGGTTCTCGGTCTCGGTCAAGATCGACCTCAGGCCGGGGAACTTGTCCGCCGGGACTCCACGCGCCAATTGCTCGATGGAATAGCCCTGCTCAAGAGCCGCCGCCACCGCCCGGCTGATGGTTTGGTTGGTCGTCCCATGGATCATCGTCGCCCGGCTGGGCGCCTGGACCAGGACCGACTGCACAAATGGCAATCGCTGCGACCATTCCAGAGTTCCGGCGAGGCCGTTCTCGTTGATGGCGTCCACGGTTTTCTTGCTCATCCGGAGCATGGCCCGCTCGACGATGGCGACCAGGTCGGGAAGGGCGCCGTCAGGCAAGAGCGCCGCGGGGTTAAAGTCTGGCGGGAAGTCTTTGGACTCTGCGGCGGTTCGTTCCATCCACCGGCCCAGGATGCCGTCCACCCGATTACGCAATCCGCGGAAATAACGCTGGACTTCCTTGGTCATCTGGTCGGTCTCAGTCTCCCGGTCCTCAAGCAATTGCCGCCGCAATATCCCGGCGCGTCTTGCTGGTCGCGGCGCCTTGACGGTCGGCAGTTCCTTGAGCGTCCCGGTCGGGAGTGATTCCTCCACCGGAGCGGCGCCGGCCGCTACCGGGGCCGGGGCGCCTTCCTCGATCTCAAATATCGCCGCCGGTATACGCCGGACGGCTCCCTCGGCTAGGGATTCCAAGCCGAGCTGCTCGCGGGCTTCGTTCAATGTCAGGATGCCGCCGGCGAATAGCCCGGTTACTCTGGAGGTCATCGCCTCCCGGTCGTCAAGCCCGGACCGCATCTCGGCCCAGTCCACCGTTAAGGTTTCGTTGCCGGGATAGTCGTTCATCATATTCCGGTTGAAATGGCGGAGGATTCTGGACACCATCGGCTCCAGAGTCTCGGAGTGGAAGGCCATACGCGCCTCACGGTAATTGCTATAAGTCGAGCGCTGGAGTCCCACATTGGCGCCGACCAGAATGGCCGGGACGCCAAAGACCGCGCAGATACGGGACTCGGTCAGATCGTGGAGTTCGGGCAATGCCATGTCTTTGGGCGAGTTAGCCATCGGGACATAATCGGCGTCCTCATCAAGTATGGCGACGCGGTGGAAGTTGGACCGCCCACCGAATTGGGACCGCCACCGGGAGCGGATCACGCTGGCTTCTTCCTGGCTATTAAGGCGGCGCTTGATCTTCAATAAACCGCTTGGCACGCCGGCGTTCTGAAAATAGACTTTCGCGAAATCGGTCATATTGAGGTCAAGGTTGACGTTCCGCGCCAGGACTTGCAGAGGACTCAGGCCGTACAGATCGCCGCCCGGATTTGGGAGCGCCAGGTGGCAGACGTCCTCCCGTGGGATGGAATAATCTTTGCCGCCGACTGTGTAGACGTAGCCCTCGGCGCCGTGGTCCCCGCCGATGATCCGGACACGGTCGGGGCGTAGATGGTAGAGCGCCGAGACTTTGCCGGACCTGGTCCGTTCCTTGAGGGTGTAGGCGTTGCCGGCCACCATCAGGAAGGTCACCATCGCCTCAATAAAACCGTACCAGTCAGATGTTGGGTTCGGTGCGGAGGTCAGATCATAGAGAGCGCCGGTCGTTACCTCGACGGCGCCGCCGTCAACGGCTGGAGCCTGGACGTAGTACCGGGGCGAGGCTGCGGAGACTGCCAGCTCGCGGATGCAAGCGTGGACGATCTCAGACTTAGCGTAGCCCTCAGAGGCGAAACTCTCGAAGCTCGCGTCCGGGTAGCTGGCTTGGCCCACGTCATAATTGAGCGGGACCGAGACCGCCACGTCGCCGGGTGCTTTGCGGAGTAAATCCCAAAAAGCCAAAAGCGACCTCCACCGGCTTCGGGCGATTAACGCCTCGGACACTTGCCGGATTGGGTCACTCCGGATAATCTAGCATAACAATCGGCAAAAGAAAAGCCCCGGCCATTAAGGAGGTCAGGATGCCAAAGCCAGGAGAAAGAGCGAGGGGCGACGCTATCGGGAAAAACCCGACGTCGTATTATGTCTGGGCCGAGTGTCCAGGGTGTGAGACCGGGCGGTGGGTTAATCCAAAACCGTCATACCAGGCATCCAAAAACCGGGTGAGGCTTTGCAAGACACACGCGCTCAAGATCAATCGCTTTAACTTTCGATTGCCGGGCAGCTCAGGGGCGGAGGGATATGTCCTGAGAAAGCGCGCCACCGATTAGTTTTTCCTACTTTTATGACCGGCCCGTCCGGGCCTTTATCGGCCAATATCGGCGGAGTAATGCGCCAGCCAGCCGGTGGAGGTCGCCCGACCTAGGCGCGTCCGTCCGGCTCGGCAGCTCCGGTGCGATGGTCGGCCTGTATGGATGGATTTGCCGGGTCGGGCTGGTGCAGTACATCAGGCCGTCCTCGTATCGGTAGGACAGATGCCGCCGGTCCTGGCGGATGGTATACGTCACGCCGGGCGATTGTATCGCGGCGTGTTTGGCCCACCGCCGGCCAGCGTTCCAGTCCTCGGTCCGGGCTTGTCGTTCTGTCATGGCGCCTCGTTCCGGGTCTTACATCTGGCGCACACAATGACCGTCCCGCGCTCGGCTTTCTCGGCCAGGAGTTTCCCGCAATGGTTGCATCGCAGTTCTTTGGTCATCACCAGACACCTATCCCCGGCCCGGTGGCCGAGTAGCACATCGCCAGGGCGTCCGCATCGTCGGGACTTCCACCGATTGACCGTTTCTTGAAGTCGTCTTTTGACTCCAGCTTAATCCGCCGGTCGCCCTGGACTGTGTAGCGCCGCGCCGATAGCTGGGCGATGACCGCGGGATTGTCGTCAATGTCGATTGTCCCATCCCGGAAAGCTTGGCCCAGTTCCAGCCAAGCCTCGGCGATGGCGTTGACGTATCGGTCGGAGCGCCGGGCTTTCTCGCCGCCGTTGAACGGGACGATCCTGACCCGACCGCCACCGACGCCTTCCTCGTTCAGCCGGTCGGTTACGCCGCCACCGACGCCGGTGTCGTCCACAATTATCGAGCCCACGTCGGGGTCGTCCTCCGCCATAGCTTTGAGCCGACCGGCGACCTCTTGAGTATCCCGGCCTTGAGACTTCCAGACCAACCGGCAGACGTTTCCTTGCCGTCGGTATACGACCGTTTTGTCGGCGCCGAATCGGGCCACGTCACAAGCCAGCGTAGCCTCGCCGACCGGGTCAAGCTGGCGCTGGACCGCTTCCATGAGAAGCGACCGCGGGACGATGGCGTCCTCCAGATTATCCGGGAATCGCCCCAGGACCGAAGCGATATATAAGGCGGAGTCAACGCCCCACTCCCGGCGCCGCTCCTCGACCTGCTCGGTAGTTACCATGCCGGGAATTATCTCCCGGCTTTGCTGGACGTTTGGCGTGTCGCCCGCTGCGATCGAGATTGTATGATAGAGGTCCGCCCCGCCATGGAACGCCTCGTAAAACTCGCCGGAGCTGGCGAAGGCGTTGCCGGTCAATAGCATCCGGGCCGGGTTGAGCCGCTTCACCGCGTCGATGTGGGATTGCTCGATGTTGTGGGCCTCGGTCAGTATGACCAGCAGATTCGGGCTGTGGAAGCCTTGAATATTATATTCGTTGTCGGTTGAGAAGCCGACCGCATAACGGCGGTCGTCGTATTCCCAGCGGGCCGTCCGGTACATCTGACCGCCCAGCGGCATCCGCGCCGTTAGGTATGCCGAGCGGGCTTCCTTCCAGACTATGTCAGAGACTTGCCGGTGGGTCGGGCCGAGGACGACGCAGATGGCCGGCGACCGGGTCGCCATCCACCAGAGCATAACCCTGGCCGATTGCCAATCCTTGCCGGTCCCGTTGGCGCCGACGACCGCAACGCGGCTGTGGTCACGGACCGCCCTCGCCATTTCGAGCTGCTTATCGTAAACCGTAGGCGATCCCAGGATTGACCGCCAAAAATAATCTGGGTCAGTCCTGGAGTGGTCAACCAGGAATTGCTTCTCAGCCTGGGATAGGGTCAATATCTCGCCCTCACTTGCTTGACCAGCCGCTCTATCGTCCGTTTATTCGGGAATTTATCTCTCTCTCCAAACAGATATTCCAAGTCCTCGAATATGCGGACGGCGTACCAGCCGGTAGTTCGCGCCAGTTTTATCGCATGGTCTCGGATGTCTCCGTCCATCCGCCACTTGGTCTGTCTGGGTGGAGTGTGAAGCATCACTTTTTTTTTGCATTATGAACGGTTAGACGTGTATGCGATTTTAGCCCCGTTACTCGGACCTTATTATCACACTCGGAACACCTTGACCACCGGCCAGTCGTGCCAGTCGTTGCATTATGTTGGACCTCGATCTCGCCGGTTACGGGAGACCCGCCAGCTACACATAATACCCGGCGGCGGCCCATCTTATCAACGCTCTCAAACGTCCGCCCCTTCTTCTTCATCCACGGCCAGATCGCACTCAGGATTGACATATATCGCCTCCACTATTTGGGCGGGGCCGTCCGTCGCTTCCCGGAGTAGGTCCGCAAAGGTAACGCCGCCCACCATAACATTCTGCTGCTGGAGTTGGATCAATGGCTTCTCCGGGACAAGTCCGCCGATGCTGTCAAGGCGTCGGAGGATGTCCAGAACAATCCCGGTCGCCTTGGCCGACTGCTCATCCGCCGGGCCGATCGCCTGGCTCCACCACCGGAGAAGGAGCCGTTCATAGCGGGACTTCTGGAGCGTGTATTCTTGCTGGACCGCATCCACATCATCACGCCGGACTTCAGACAACCGGCGCTTCACATCGTTCCATACCTGGGCCTTTGAGACTCCAAGCTGGTCGGCGATAGCTTGCTCGGTCGCCCCGGCCATCTTCATCTGGAGGACCTGAGACCGGCGCTGTTCGGCGATTATTTTGTTCCCGTTTTGTTTAGCCATATATTAGCCACCGATTGCGGTGAAGAATTCGGCCCGCGTATCGGGCCTGTCCCGGAAGTACCCAGTCAAGTAATTCGTGACCAAACTGCTGGTGTCCTGATTGATCCCTCGGGCCATCATGCAAAAGTGTTGAGCCTGGACATTGACCGCAACGCCTAGCACATGGCCTTCCAGACTTTGCCCGATCTGCCGGGCGAGGCGCTCTTGGATCTGGAGTCGCCGGCAGTATATGTGAGCAATTCGGCCCACCTTCGACGCGCCCAGGATATAGCCGTTGGGGATATAGCCGACGTTAATTCTTCCAAAAAACGGCAGAAGATGATGCTCGCACGTCGAGTAGAATGTGATGTTTTTAACCACAATCATCTCGTCGGTATCATCTTGGAACCAGGTCAGTACATCCTCAGCGTTTAACTTGTAGCCGGCATATAATTCATCCCATGACCGGACTACCCGCTCGGGAGTTTTAAGCAATCCCTCCCGGCCCGTTTCCTCGCCCCAGTATTGCATGATCCGGGTCACGTGGTCGGCCATTTCAGTCTCGGGCGATTCCTCCCAAGGAAAGTGAACCCAGGAGTCTATGCCTTCGGCCATCTTATCGACCAATGCCACAGTTTGTAGCCCGTACATATCTTTCACCCGATTGGCGGTTGCCCCGCTGTCGATCACATCATCCAGGGCGAACTGGGCCTCTTGCGGAGTCTGCACTACCACCGCGCCATGATGCCGGGCCAGCCCGGCGACGATCGCCCCGCCTCTCGGTATTCCCCATACCCTGACGCCGCCTAACTTCATGCCGTCCAGACGGGCCGAGACTTCCTCCCACGTTAATTCGATCATTCAACCTCGATTAGTTTGTGAGTTTGCAAGCTAAGCCGCCAGCCCCGCAGCTCATAGAGTTTAGCGATAGCCGAGCGCAGATTCGCCTCGTATGCTTCCCCGTCAATAGGCTGGAGATACTTGACGCCGGCTTCGATGCAGTCGAAGGATTCTGGAGTGATACGCGGGTCCGGGTGCGGCCACAAGACCTTCAGGCTGTCGCATTTGCGGACGGCAGTTTGAGGCTCGGGCAGTTTGGGAGACATCGTCAGGTAATCAAAGGCAAGGCCGGTCGGTCGGGTCCCGTTTGTTTCAATAGCGACCTTGTACCCGCCAGCCTGTAAAGTTTGGACGAACTCAGGGTCAACTTGAAGGAGAGGCTCGCCACCCGATACTGTGACCCATTCCGCCGAGTTTAGAGCATCCAGCTCGGCCACTATCTCGGAAGCCTCCAGCATCCGGTGGCTGAAGAAGTCGGTGTCGCAGAATGGGCAATGGGACGCCTCGCGAGTCTCCTGGCGCCCGTCCCACATATTACACCCGGACAATCGGACAAAATGGCAGACCGTCCCGGTCATACCGCCCTCGCCCTGGATTGTCGGGCCGAATATCTTATGAACGCCGTACCGTCGCGCTCGCTTTATCTGTTTCATATAAGGTGACGCGCTCCAATGTAATGTCCATGTATTTCTTCGCTATGTCTAAGTCGATCGCCTTAAAAATGGCCATGCTAATCGACTCGGCGGTCGGGTCCATATCCCACCGGATATAGTCATAATCATTGCCGAATCTGGTGTCGTCTATATGCACAAGGAAGCGGTGGTCAAGTTCATCAATCCGAGGCTTGACCAATTCATCCAGGGTCGCAAAGTCGAGGACCATGCTGGTAGCCTCGACGATCTGCCCGGATACTTCAACCTCCATCCGGTAATTATGGCCGTGAGGCCGGAAGCATTTCCCCTTATGGTATAAAAGAGCGTGGCCCATTTCCCACGAAAATTCCCTGGTCACACTAAGTTGCATATTCTGTGCCATCCGGGACGCCAGAATCTTGGAAAGCCTCTTTCCGCTCATAGCAAGTCCCGCAAGTCCCGCAATGAAATTCCTCGCCCTTATAGCAGCTCCAGGTATTGGAATAATCCACTTGTAAGCCCTGACCTATTGAGGCAATCTCCGTCTTGGTTTTATTGATGAAAGGCGTCCAGAGCCTAATGTTGGGATGGCCGTACCCATCAACGGCAAGCCGCTGCATCTGGTCAAACGCCTCAACAAAGGCGGGCCGGCAATCAGGGTAGATTGCGTGATCCCCGGAGTGCATGGCTGCCCCGATCACCTCAATGCCTCGGGCCACCGCTACCCCATAAGCGATGGACAGCATAATTGCATTCCTGTTCGGAACCACAGTAACCGCCATATTCGCCGACGCGTAATGCCCGTCCGGGACTTCAATGTCATCCGTCAAAGCCGAGCCGCCTATGAACGGAGTGATCGCCGAAATATCAATGACATCATGCGGTATGTTGAGTCTTGCACATTGAACAACCGCATATACTAACTCCTTCTGATGCCGTTGCCCGTAGTTAAAAGAGACCGCCTCAACATCGCCTTCCTCTTTGGCCGCCAGATATAGCAGCGTAGCGCTATCCATCCCACCAGATATAACGCAAAGAGTTTTAGCCATATATCCCCTCAAATAATCGTTCATAATCGCCTTCAATCAAGGATAGGTATATTTGGGTTTCTTTGCCATGCCGACGGCAAAGCCAGTCCTCCAGCCGCATATAAGAAATCGCACTCACTCCGGCTATCTTTGCCCGGTCGTTGCGGCCACGGTCGGCAAAGTCCTTCCAATCGTACCCACAATATTCAAAGAGTGCCCGATACTTGAAGCACGAAACTGCGTCTCCTAAATATGCAGAAACCAATTTTCCCTCAACCGGAGAAAAGAGTGGAACCCGTCCGTAGCGATAACCAATGCTCCAACTCGTAGAATCTACTGATTTCCAAGGCAAAGATTTTAAGACCGTCCAGCCGCTAACCCCAAAACCGTGGTAGCCCTGGCCAGGGGCCAGCATGCCAAATGCCTTCACCAACCAGGGCATCAGGGCCGCCGAGTGAAAGGCGTGAGGCACTAATCCGCCCAAAGCAATATAATCATATTCGGCCAAATATCGTTCCAGGTAATGCCACGGTTCATTCACATGGAAAACCGGGAGCGGCTTCAAGCCCAGAGCCTCCATCTTGTGTTGATTGCTTAAGGTCGCCTCGGCGTCGCCAATAACGTCTAGGTTTGAATAGGCATGTAATAGGTGCTTCCAGCGGAATAGCCAATCGGCATACTCTTGAAGCACAATCGGCTTGCCCAATGTAAACGCCGAGAAAGCCCCTGAATCAGCTAACAATTGAGGGGCTAAGGCGTTATACGAAAAAAAACTATCCAAGTCCACTTTTTTGAAATAATAAAATGAAAGGAGGCATGCCAGTCTGGACGATGGGTTGAATTCATGCAGTCCGACCTGAGCCATCTTTAAAGCGGGCTTCCGGCCTCCGGTGTCTGTATCAGCTAAGTAAATCTTCAAGCCGGGCAACCTCTGTTTCCCCTTCCCCGGTGTCCAGCCATGCCTCAAAGCGGACTTTGAGGTCTGGCGGCACTCGCAACCGTATCATCGGCCAAAGAAGTTCCTCATCTAAGTCCCCGTAGGTATTCGTCAATTCGTCGAGCGTCGGAGCTGTCCCAGGTGATGCCAGCGGTTCAGATTCCCCATTGATTAAAGCATCCAGCATAATATTAACGGCGTTATTCTCAATTTCGACCGATTGCAAAAGATTCAACAATTGATCCCGGTCAGGGCGAGCCATCGCTGCCAGCGGGTCGAGGGTTAAAAGCATCTTGTCGGCTTCTTCCTCGGTCACGTCAACGATCAAGACCGGGACCGGCTGATCGCCCATTACCTCTTGCCGGAGGTGGCCGTCGATCAACTCCAGCCCGTCGGGAGTCTCTCGGGCAATCATGGCATCCGCAAAGCCGATGTCCTCAAGAACGCCACGCATGGCCGCCTCCTGAGCCGGCGGATGTGTTCTCCAGTTCTTAGGGTTGGCCCGTAATTCCGACGCCGGGACGCGGCGCAACTCTTTAACTCTGTCTCTCATCGTCATGCGGCTATTCTATCACGTCAGCACTAAATCTTCACGGATCGGGTTTACTGTGGACGCCTCGCGCTTCAGAGCTATCGCGACCGCTGCTCGTAGGTTTTTGCAGAGCTTGCGGTCCAGCGGTATATCCAGGGCCACACCGCCTAGCAATTCCACCAGGTGGGCCTGCCACCTGATACCTGTCCGAGAGCCATGCACTCGCCATCTATAGCCGTCAACGTCGATCGTGACCCGAACCATCTTCGCGCTATTCCGGGACATATTCATCCAGCAGCGCCACCGCTTCCTCTACGCTTTCGACCCGCCCAGCTATCGCCCCGGATGCCCGGATGTCCTCGATCACCTTCGCCTGAACCGGTGACAGTTTCTTGCCCGGCTGCTTGACCTCCATCCCATAAAACCGGCCCCGGTATCCGACCAGCAAGTCAGGCACTCCCACCGTCTGGTAAGGCGAGCCGTGGACCTTAAAAACCCACGCGCCGAGGCTGCGCAGATGATCTATAATCTGCCGGTGTATTATCGCTTCTTTCGGCATTATCCCGCGCTCTCGTTGATGCTGACCGGCTTGATCTCATCGCACCGTGGGCAGAGTCCTAATAGATCCACCTTACACGAACACGGTCCCGTAGCACACCTCGCCGAGTCCTCGAGGCTTACCCATTCCTCGACCGTTTCCGAGTCTACCTCTGATCCGCAACAATCCGATAAGTATTGCATCCTTCTCTCCTAGCTCCGATGTATTTGCCGCCAGCAATAGCCACAGAACCCATGCGGGCCAAAGCCGGTCCCGCCGCTGATATGTCGCTGGCACTTCGGGCAGATCATAAAGCCACCGACCGGGAGCTGGCCCGCTGGCATAGAATCAACGACTCCCGCGATCTGGTCATACCAACATAGAATAGCCGGCGGACGGCGGTATTGCCGCCGCCGATCCATTCATTCATCCCGGCATAACTCAGGTCCGGGAATAGGTACACCACATCAGCCTCGCCGCCCTTTACACTGTGGATCGTCCCGGCTATAACCTGGGGTTGCTTCGCCAGAGTCTCGGCGCCGTGTGCCTCGGCCACCCGGATAGCGAAAGCGGCGCCCTTCTGCCGGGCAGATAGAAGATTTTCACGCAACCAATTGAGGTCGCCCTCCAAGCCGGCGTCAATAGCTGGGTCGGTTAACAGGTTGTGGAGGTGGTCCCAATTCACACCGGCTGGCCCTTCGTCGGTCAGGCCGGCCAGAGCGTCCCGGCTGCCCTGAAGCACCCCGGCCATACGGGTCGCGGCCAGCCACTTCCTCATATCATCCGCCGTCCAGATACCTTCCTCGGACATTCTGAGAAACGCCAGTACGAGGTCTTTTGGAGTTATGCGGCGCCGGCTGGATTGGAGCGGATTCCACGCGCCCTTATTTCTACGGTACGGGTTGTGGTACGGGATACCCTCCCGGCGCAGTCGTCCCAACATAGGCCGGAGCATATAGGCGCAAGACGCTAGAATCATCACACTTTTGCCATCAGCCAAATACTTTTGCATATCTCTCAGAATAAGGTCGGCGTGAGGCCAGGGCGCCGCTAGGCGCCGGACTTCGCCTTCAATGTCCCTTGGATAGTATTCCACCGGAGTGCGTCCGGGCGTTTGCTCGATCCAGCGGACGGCCTGAGAATGGACCGCTTTCGGGATTCGGTAGCTTTGACTCAGGACTCGCATCTGGTCGTCCGGGACCGGAGGCTCCACAAATGATTCCGGGTCGGAGCCTCGCCATTGATACAGATTCTGGTCAGGGTCTCCTACCACGACCAGATACCCGGCGGCTTCTCCCCATTTCCTAGCTAGACTCATTTCCAGCAAATCCATATCTTGGGCTTCATCCAAGAATATGACCGACGGATTCCCCGGCGCTGTAGGTATTGTGTCCAGGCTTTGCTCGATAAGGTCGGTAAAGTCCATCAGCCCGGTCTCGGACTTCCACGCGCTCCAAGCTGTGGCTAGCCGGTCAACGTCGATCGGGTAGACAGTCGCCATCCTGGCCCGTAAAACTTGATAAGTTGCCATTAACTTATCGCCGGGCGAACTTCCGGCGTCCTCAAGATTATCCCCGTCTATCCGGTCGTCCGAGGATGAAAGTGTCCACTCCGGGTGTCGACTATTCCAATCTTCCACATTCTTCTTATCGACCGTTAAAGATGGCCGACCCAATGATTGATAACAGTGTGAGTGGAGCGTCCCAACCTGCCGGGCCGGTATTGGGAGATTCCTCCCCGCCGCCTCAGCCGCGGCTGCTCTGGTTAAAGAGGCTACCACGACACTTTTACCATCCTCGACTGCTCGGCCAACTTGTCGCCCGAGCCATGTGGTCTTGCCACATCCAGGTGGACCAATCACGCGCTGCTCCATATTTAATCACTTTGTCTCCATTTAGTGGGGATTTAATCATTTGTTGGTGCCGTTTTAAGCGTGGCTCACGCTCAAGCATTTAAGCATTTAATCATTTAACGCATTTTATTTTTATATACTTGATTGAATTATTCTTCTTTATAAGACCAATAATTCCGAGTGCTTTCTTTCCCCTTAATTACGACCCGGATCACGGACGGCTCGATCCTGCAAAGTCTCAGCCGTTGGCCCAATTTATGGGAGGATAACTGCTCTCCCATGCTGAACCTTAGATATTGCCGCAGCCCGCTAAGCGAGAACATGACCAGCCCGTCCTTGCGAAAGGGCAGAGCTTGCTCCGCCGCAATTCCTTGATCGTCCAATATCGTCTGACTGTCCAGGTAGGTTGTGACCATGTGCCGCATCTCATTCCCCGGATGCGACGCTTCTCCCAGTTCAACCTCCCGACAACAGGCCAGGATCGACGCGGCCCGCCTAGCCCATGCCGCCGCCGGGATTTTAACCAGTACGACCGAGGTCATGGCAGCAACGGCGTCGATGAATCTCGTTTGATTACTGATATTATTAACCGTCCCGAGCGTGATGCTCCCGTAAGCCGTTTCCATCCAGAACTCAGGCGGGTCTCCCATATGTTTGACCAGGTCGATAATTTCCACGCCCAGCAGTATCGACAGGTCAGCCAGGGACCCGCCTTCCTCCAGCCGCTCTTGCGCTGCCGCCTGTTCCGCCGGTCCTCTGGCCCTCGCTATCGTCCGGTTGTAATAGTCCTCCCGCAGTTTTAAGTCGTCACCGTTATTGCGGCGGCTATATATCAGGAGGTTGGTAATCTCCTGATCGTTCCAGCCTACTTTGACTGCAATCGACGCCATTGACATATCGTAGGATGAAGCCGACTGGTCAACGAGGTCAGGCCTATCCCGTTCCAGCGACCGCTTGAATTTCCGGTCGTTATTTTGGAGCGCCATTAGTTTTTCCCACGGTGGTTCTGCCTTCGGGTCAAGTACAAGTTCGCCGACCAGCGCCGCCATTTTCTGGAAGACCGGAACGTCCTCAATCCCGACGCCTATTTCATCCCACACAATATCCCGGCCAATCCTCGGCCCGCCCGAGTATAAAACCTTGACCGGGACCGGGCTGGACTTATTGTTAAACGTCCCCGGCAGTCTCATCACCCGCGCCAGGTCGTGCGTGGCATCAACTACCCAATCCCGTTCCGCTGCCAGCCCTGCCATGTATCCCTGCCAGCCTCGGGCCATAGCCTGAGCTTCTTCGCGTTCTATATCGCTGGCAAACATCCACGGTTCATTGAAAAGCCACCAGGCCTGGAGACCGTGGCCGCTGTTGATTACGATAGTTGCCGGGGCCGGCATCGAGTCGACCAGCCAGAGGGCGTCCGCCTCGGTCTCCGGTAGGTTAGGTTTCGCGTGATTATCCCCGGCATAATCTACGTCGGCCCACAGTCCCGCAATGCCTTCAATCATTTCGGTGGTCGCTCGCTGGCCTTGTCTCAGTAATAATCCAGACTTCGCAATCCCCACCCCGGTATAAACATCAGAGCGGGCGAAATCGCCCACCCTGACATTGTCCAGTTTGTTGTACCAGATTGAACGCTTTTGCGGGAGAGTCCAGACTAAAACCTGGCCCGGAGGTGGATTACCCCATAGCGTTTGTAGAAACTCTCCCGCGTCCATTTATACCTCGTCCCGAGCGATGTCAGTGTTCACCATGTAGCCGATGATGGGTTTTATGGCGGCGACGTACTCGGCCAGCTTGTCCATCTGTTCCTCCGGGACCGGCCCGGATGAGCTGGGAGCGATCCGGCTATAAGCGATCCCGGTCCCGCTCTGAGCCTTCTCTAATCCCAGGCTGGTCATAACCGACCAATAGGGCAGACCTTGAGAGGCCAGCCGGAGCAAATATTTCTTCATTGGCTGGATCGAGGTTGACGGTGCCTGGATCACTATCGGGAGCAGATCGTTAGCCCGTAGGATGAACAACATCCGCTTTTCCTTACAGGCTTTGCCGGCACTACCGTCGGCGCTTCCCCATTGATTGAGCGGACAGGTGAAACAATCCCCGCCCGGCATTCCGTACCCGGTCTCCCCGTCGTGGCTGGAACAATCCGGCGGCGTGGAGCCACCGGCCTCCATCCCGGTCGCCCAGTATGCCCGAGGCGCGGTCCAATGGACGATGATCCCGTCAATGCTCTTGGCCGAGTCCTCGCCGGAGAGGGTCGGGACGGTCCAGTTCAGTCCGCCGCCCAGCGGGACGGTGATCCGGTCGAGGTCCCGGTCTGTGATCCGGTCGTTGCCGATGTTCTCTTTGACTGCCTCAAGGACTCCCACCGGGGAGGATTGGAGTGCCATGAATGTCTCGATCTTTTTCAGTGCCATTGTTAGTTGCTCCTCATTCTCATTCTATAAATTTCGGTAACGTCGATGAAGGGTCGCAAGCCCTTGGGAATTTGCTCGTCCACGTCCCGGACGTAAGCCCGTAATGTTTGCGCGTTCACACCTTCCTTTATAAAGTCTCCGAGTCCGGCCCGACGCAAGGCGGTCTTGGCTTTCTTCTCGTCGCCTACCAGTTTGGCGAAAATTTCCCGGTTGAGGTACACAGTTTGGCCGCTGGCGGTCTTGACGTTCTGGATGCCGGCTGTCTCAAATTCCTGAACTAACCGTTCATCTAGAAGGGCGATCTCTGTCGCCAGTCGTTTCGACTCGGCATCCAGCTTGCGCCTTGCCTCGGTCTTGGCCGCGTACTCAGCCACAAGGCTGCTAAGGTTTTTGTTGTCCATTGCTGACCTCCTTTAATATATGATCGACGACGGCTTCCCTGCGAGCCAGGGCGTCCATCACCTGCTCATCGACCGTCCCGCTCGCTAGAATGTGGATGTATTCTACGGGGGCGGATTGGCCGGGCCGGTGTAATCTTGCCATGCTTTGACTATAATCCCCGAGACTAAATCCGAGGCTATAGTATATGGCATACCTTGCCCGCGTTAGGTCCAGGCCCAATCCTCCGGCTTGGATCTGGACGGCCAACACGCCGCTCGTCCACTCTGACAGGTCTTTGCGGCGCCCCGATACCTCATAGCTTGGAATCCCAACCTTGGCCGCTACTCTGTGAACCACATCAAGGTCGTGGATGAACCGGGTAAAAACTACCACCGGCTCGTTGCCGATGTCGGTCAGCGTATCCTCCAAAACCTTGGCCTTGGAGTCGTCAATCTCCACGTCGGTCCCGTCCTCAAGTCTCCCGTATCCGCTGGTAATCTGTTGTAATCTCAGAAGTCGGGACAAAGCATTGGATGCTGTGATCTGACCGCCCTCCACATCCGCCACAAATTGGTCTGCTACGTCCTGATATAGGCGCCTGCCTTTTGTCCCCAGGTCGCACATCAGATTGATCGACAGCGTTGAAGGTAGATCGAGGACATCATCGGATTCGACCCGGTAGGCCCGGCTATAAAATAGGCGCCGAAGTTCATCCTCGTGCTGATAGGCGACGACTTGCATCCGGTTAAATCCGCCCATCACGGCATACCTGGACCTGAACCGCGTGAATGACGTCCCATAGATATCCTTATCAATCGCCCGGTATTGAGCGTAAATATCCAGCGGGCTGTGGGACATTGGCGTCCCGGTCAGGGCCACACGGTGGGCGACCCGGTCGGACAATCTTGAGCAGTACCGGCTGGCGACTCCGCCGGGAGATTTGATCCGGTGGCTTTCGTCCATGACCAGGAGGTCCCAGTCCTGTGCCAGCGCCCAATCCCCGAAGGGTGGGCGCCACACCGCGTCGTAGTTCATAACGATCGCTGTGGGCTTGCCGGTCTGCATAGCTCTAAAAGCTAGCTCGGTCCGCGCCTTGATCGACTTCCGAGCCAGCGGAAGGACCTCTAACAAACCGGGCGCATGTTTGGCAAATTCTCCGGGCCAGACATTAGCGACCACACTCAGCGGGGCGAGTATCAAAACCTTCTCATACCCTCGCCGGGCTACAAGGTCGACAACGACCCGGCTCTTGCCTGTCCCCATATCCATCGCGAGCATCGAGCCAGCTTTCCCGGATATAAAGTCCAGCGCCTCAGCTTGATGAGGCCATGGTCGGCTAACCACCGGGAGCCACCGCATCGGTGTGGTAGGACCGGACGTCAATGTTTAGATCGCCGACCCATTTATAAAATGTTCCGTATGAGATCGCGAGGTCTGCACAGCAATCCTTGACCATTGTCCGCCGGGTTCGGTAACGCTCCAGGCTCTCCAGCATTATGTCCCGGATAGGTTTCTGCCGTTGTGCTTCCAGCAGTCGTTGCGCCGTTGTTTTGTGTTCATATGATTGAACCATGATTGACTCCTCCTCTACAAGGTCTCTTTAGCATACATTGTTTGCAGAGATTTGTATATATTATAGACGAATTACTTTTGCGTGTGGACCGAATTCCAATGCCCAATTCGCCGGTTCTGTAGGGCCATCATTATCGTCGGCGTGGTTGAGGATAATCTCCCGATAATTAACCCGGTCCAAGCTCGCGTTCATCAGGTCGGAATATAACCCGGCCTTGTAGTCCACCGGGTTCTCATCGAGTACCCATTCTTTCAATGCGTCGACTTTCGGCCAAGTATTACCTTGCCCATGCGCGAGTTCTGACAAAAGTGCGGCGGTGTTCTCATCGTTGGTTAGCCACAGGTTGACCGCCCAGGTCTCGTAGTTGGTCCAGCCGTTATATTCCTTCATCTTAGTTAACCTCCTCAATCTGCTCCAGAATCGCTATGGCTTCCTGAAGCTCGGCGGCGTACTGCTTGGCTTCCTCCAAAGTCCAGTTAGAGGATACTGTCTGGATTTTAAGGGTTCCTGACCAGTCTGCCACGATAGCTTTCTGGTTCCTGTTTAGGTGGTAGCAACTGACCCCACCGTTGTAGCCCTCGTCTGCCTTGTAACCGTTCTCGTTCAGGAATTGGATTTTCTGCTCGTTGTTCATCTTGTCCTCCTAATCTTTTAGCTTCCGACGACTCCCCGGAGGGAGTTTCGGCTGGGGAGCCACCCCAGCCATCATCAGGTCGGTTAATGCTCGACCTTGTAGTTGTGGCCCTTCCAGAATGGCCGCCCACAGTCGTCGCATCGGTCAGCGTCCGGGTCGTATTTGGGATTCCCAATCTTTCCCGGAGTGTAGAGCTTCAAGCTTTTAAGCTCCACCGTGTAACAGTTCCGGGCGACCCTGTCAAAATATCCCTGCCTTGATTGCACTCGCTTCTGTGCATACTCGATGGCGCCCCGGACTTCCGGGGCGAAGAAGTTCGTCGTCTCGGTTTTTGATACCTGGCGCGCTGAGATTTTCATGCTGATCGTGTACTGTGCTGACATCGTTCCTCCTCCGTTTCTGCTCTTTTCCATGCCTTTATTTTATACATAGTGGACAGTAATGTCAAGCATTTAAACCAATCAATTTAGCAATCGGATAAAATGGGGAGTGACGCTCAAGAAGTCTTGAGCGTCACTATCTCGGTTTAGTTGTAGAATATGTCCTCATCGACTACCACATGTTGGGGCGCCGAGAGGTCGAGGCCACAAGCGCTGTCCATCAGGCCGTGGAGTATCTGAGTTCGGGCCGTCACCTGTTCTACCGGGTAGGCTTTAAGGACCTCGGTGAAATCGTTGAACAAAGACCAGCCGGTCCGAGGCTCAAATTCCTGGTGGAGCGGGTCGTGCCATTGCTCGACAACTTCTTTGATCCTGGCATTTGGAAGGACCCGCGCCATCGTCGCCCGGACGATCGTGGCATATGCCTGGTCGTCGGTCATTTCCGCGGCCTTGTATCCCTCGATCCGCATCTCCTGAGACCGGCGGAGGGTTCCGAGCCGGCCCAATGAGTCATTGACCAGCCGGGGCAAATCCTGCAAGGCGAACCTGGTGTGCTTCCTGGCGAATGTGACCTCGCCGCTGAAGGCGAGGTTATCGCAAACAAAGACCCGGCTCCCGAGGGCCATCCCTGCCGCGAAGGTCTTGTCGTGGGTATTCCTGACCGCAGCCACCAGCCCGAAGTCGTCGTTGTTGGAGCCGTTGGTCAGGTTGAGCAATCCGAAGTACCTCATACCGTCATGGGCGAGACCATGCTCCCCGCTGACCACATGGAGTCCTTGCTGTTCTAGTCCCGCGACCGCCAGCTCAAGAATCCTGGCGTGTGGTATCGGGTAGTGGGTCCCGACCGGGTCCGGTGTCACTGAGGCTTGGACGGCTTCAAAGTCTACCTGCTGGCCTCCCGCGTGTAACATCAATCCTGGCATATCCTACCTCCTAATCTTCAGCAATTAAATCGCTGTCGTTGGCGGGCCGATTGCTCAACCCGCTGACGACAAGGGTTTAATCAATATATTGTGCGCATCCTATATCTATCTGTGTGGGGTTCCTACCCAACAACTGTTTGAGTAACAATTCCAGAGTTTCCTCCAATTCTTCCTGATTTTCCTGTTTGTCAGGCTGTACTGCGAACCGTTGTAAATCCAACAATAATTTACTGGCATCCTTATATTCCATCTTGTCCTCCTAAATTCCAGCAATTAAATCGCTGCCCAGGTAGGCCGAGGTATCGGCCCACCGGCGGCAAGGGTTTAACTATTTGTTTTTAGCTTTGCGTCCTTGAAAGTATCGGCCCATAATTGCGCCCCCTTCCTGGTTTTCCTAGATACAATCTGACCGGGCAGTTTAGCCATCCATTTATTGCCTACCTTCCAAACATCTCCGACTTGATGGATTAATTCTTCGGCCATGTCGTCCCTCCTAATCTTTTAGCTTCCACCGACTCCCCGGAGGGAGTTTCGGCCCGGAGCTACCGGGCCTCATCAGGGTGGTTAATCCCATGCCTTGTCGAAATTCACGAAAACAGTCCGGAGTGTTTTCTCGGTTATAGTGCGGTCGAGTTCAAGAGTTTTCAGGATGTACTCGCATTTAATACGATTCCCAGTGGCGTCCCATGTGAAACCGCTTTTAACGGCATCGAATAGTGGCGCTTTGGTAATCCATTGACAAGTCCCGTCCGGCCATTCGACATCGTAGCCTTTATTCATGGCCTGGGAGACTTTCCGATCAAGTCCTTTCTGCTGATCCTCGGTTAATTCGCCGACTATAATGTGGACGGTTTTAGTATTTTCCCCGTTGATAGTGCAGTACATGGTTCCGGTCATCTTGGCTCCTCCTCCGTTTCTGTTTACTTCAGGCCCAGCGCTTCGGCCAAGGTCCTCACGCCTTTATCTTTTATCAACCGCTCGGCGTTTGCCCTGGCCGTTTTGTTGGCTTGGTTATACTTCGCGTTGGCCCTTACTCTCTTGCTTAGCTGGTCGATGGTCATCGCTGCTCCTCCGTTCCTGTGATTTCCCATGCCTTTATTTTATACATACTTGACAGTAATGTCAAGCATTTATACAAATCAATTTATGGATTAGACAAAACAACGACCCGGTGGGTGATGGTCCACCGGGTCGGAGTCCGGGGTAGGAGGTCTCCCCGTAGGAGCAGAGCGACCGGGGGTCAGCGTCCCGGAAGCGCCACAGTCAGTATACCCTATTTCACGATGATCGGCTTATCTGAGAGAGTGTCGGCCAGGGTATAGACTTTGGTACTTGAGTCGATGTCCAGGGCGGCGGTGGTTATCACTCCGTCGTCGCCTATCGTGAGATTGGATAAAGTCAGATTCCCGGCCTTGATATAATCTAGGTCTACCGGCCCGGTCGAGCATTTCCCAGTAATTGAAACAGTCTTGATGATGGCATCACCCATCAGCGTGATCAAAAGCCTATCAACCCGGCCCGTTGCGGTATAGGTTGAACTTCCATAATCGGAGCCAATCTCTATGCTCGGGATCGTAGAGTCCTGAGTCGGGCCGGTGTGGTGTCCGTCCGTAAACCCGCTAAGTGTCATAGAATGGACCTCGCTGTTCGACAGCACAAGTGTTGGAGCTACCAGACCGTCCATCGTGAACGTGTCAGCGTACAGATAGCCGGTCGTATTGGTCGCCCTTTCTATAGCGATGCAGTCGGCGCTTGCCTTTCCCATCTGAAGGTCAACAGTGAGATTTTCAAGTCTCGTGTTTGCTGCCAGTATCACGGCTAGGGTTTGGTCCTCGGTCCCATCCTCTAGTGGCGGCAGTTCCTGTCCGATGGTGCCGCCAGTCGGAAGATCAGCATAAACTGCTCCGGCCCTCGGCCATTCGTAAGTGTTAGCCAGCACATCATAGATGGCAAAATATAGGCCCACGCCGACCGCGGCCATGGACAGACCGACAGTCCCACCGATCACCCATTTGATCCGTCGGTTTGCTAATCCTATGGTCGGGAGGCTGGTAAACCTGGGCAGACCGATCCGGGGCCAGCGTGTTGGCATGGGCAGATGTATCGACCGGGACTTGATTATCAAACGGAGTTTACTTAGGTTCATTCCTCTTCTTTTCCACCTCCCTTCCCATCAGATCCCCAGCCCGACTCAAACAGCTTACCCAGGCCAGCTGAGACCGGTATGGTCAACACTGCTAACGCGGTAAGCAATCCTTCGATATTGTCGAGAGTGCTGCTGCTCGTTGTAGCAGAAACGACTATCCGGGCAGCCAGGAACAGCCAGACGAAAACAACAGGAGCAAAAATAACGAGGACGATCAATTCACGCCCGGTTAGCGTCACCTTGCTTGAGTCTGGCTTGCGTTCTTCCTCGTCGTCAGCCATTGGCTAGGATGCCTTGATGATGTAATTCACGACCGTGAACGGGGGCATATTCTCATGGGCGCCACCTCCGCCGGTGGCGTTGGTCGGATTGGTCCCGATGCTCCCGGCGCCTTCGTCGAGGGTCGGTCCGCTCCCGGCACTGGCCGAGGACGGTATCGCGTGGACGTGGGACGGTATCTCAGACTCCGACAATGTGTGAGTCTCAGCGCCGCCTTGCGCCGCTATCGCCCGGCTGGTTAATCCTGACCCGGCCCCGTATCCGACAACGACCCGGCCCTTCAAGTCCGGGACGTTGAAAGTGGACGACCCATCGCCGACACCGTAGGTCGTGCTAAGGACAGCGAATAGCGCGGAATATGTCGAGCGGCTGACCGCCGCACCGTCGCATAGAAGATAGCCGGTAGGAGCAGCGGCGACGCTATAGGCTATGATTGACCCGACAGGAATCACCGCGGCGCCCTCGGTTACTGCCAGGGTGATCGCGCCGTCGGCATTTGTGATTGTGATGTTGGCCCCGGCGGTCAGTGTTGTGACAGCCGGCCCGGACGCTCCGCCGATTAAAATCTGCCCGGAGGAAGTCATGCC